>JACCEC013133691.1_pt1 | contig 61951 bp, 63 predicted proteins | sample 7450121 | NCBI WGS metagenome assembly JACCEC01 (sample SAMN15323455, study PRJNA562643) | freshwater metagenome | isolation source: river surface water | place: USA:Blue River Watershed | collected 2017-08-18
AAGATAAGATAACGATATTAGAAGCTATTCAAGAGAAGTACGCTCGTTCTAAATCAGGAGCAATACAAGATACGCTTACAGAATACAGACGTCGATTGGATGAGCTGCAAACGCAGCAGGCACCTGCGACCGAACAAGCTCAAGTGGCACCAGAAGTAATTCAGCGTAACGAGTTGGAAGCAGATGACCTGACTCCAGGAGTCGCTAAAATTAATGAGGAGACACCCAGTGCCAGTACGACTGAAGTTGCTGCGGAACCTGCAGTTGATCAAGAAGTTACGAGTGCGCAAGCAGTTGAGGAAGTTGCAGCTCCTGCAGAGTTACAAGAGCCTGCGAGTGAAGTAGCTCAGCAACCATCCGGGTTTAAGCTGCCTGAGTTTAACAGCGTTGTTAGAGGCTTTGATAGGGCAAAGGATATTCCTATACCAGTGCAGACTGTGGTTCAGGAACAAGTAGCTCAGGATAAGTTACCTGGTTTGGCAATTAGTAGCTCCAGTCTGCCAGAGTCTAGACCTGAAGTCGCAGGAGTCAGTACTGCAGAGCCTCCAGTAATCCAAGAAGGTAAGTCTGAATTTACTCGTGCTAGTAAGTTAGATCGTCCTAAAACAGTAGAAGAAAGAATATTGGAAGCAGCATCAATTGATGACGTTGTGAGAGAAGTTGCTGCAACAGAAACCGCTGAGGATGCTCTTACAGATGAAGAAACCAAGGAATTCATGCAGCTTTCTGAGCGTCATCCAGAGATTGTAGAGAAGTATCTTAGGATAGGGGCTGCTAAAGGCTGGTCAAATAGTAAGACATTAAGCGCTATTAGAGATGCTGCTCCGGTCAGAGAGAAAGCTGCTGCAGTCAAAAAGCTATCTGAGGAAGAACAGCGCAGACGGAATATTGAAGCTGCAGAAGATTCTATTCGTAGAGGTGTGGTTGTTAATGACGCTGTTGATGCTGACGTATTTTTGTCAGAAATAGACAGAGAGTTTAACAAGGTCGATAAGGAGTTCCTGGATGAGGTAGATTCCGTACTTGATGCATACTTCTCTAATAGCGCAAAACAAGCAGTAAATACTAAGATTACAGACATTCCTGACGTTAAAGCATCGCCTAGTAGCGATATTAGAACAAAGGGCAAAACTGTGTCTGCTGAAAGTATCCGCAAGCAATTAGCTGGAAAGTTACCTGCTGGAAGCATAAAGATTAATGTAGTAAGTAGCATTAAATCGCTACCACCAAGAGCTAGGAAGTATCTTGAAAGTAAGGGATTAGAGGGCACTGCTAGAGGTGTGTACATACCAGGCACGAGTGCTGCGACAGACTCCATCTATGTGATCGCGAGCAATATATCCAATATACAAGAAGCTACGTTTGTGGCACTGCACGAAGCTGTGCATAGAGGTCTGAGGAAGGTATTCGGTAACAAGTTATCAAATGCGATGGATCAGGTCTATTCTGCGAATGCTAAGGTTAAGCAGGATGTGGACGCTCGTATGAAATCTGGAGGACTGTCTAAGGCTGAAGCTACAGAAGAAGTGTTAGCTGACATGGCTAGGGAAGGCAGAGTCCGCAATCTCAAGTTATGGGATAAGGTTGTTAGCTACATAAACAACTGGATAGCTAAGGTATTCGATCGTCCGGTCGTCCTTACCGATCGTCAAGTTGAAGAGCTGGTAGCAGGAGCGCAATCTGTAGGTCTTGAGGCAGATGTGGAAGTTGTTGGAGATAGAGTACCTAGAAAGGTAGAGGATATTCGTACCAGTCTTAGATTCAATGACGGACCTGCTCAGGCAATGGACAGGGTTGATGGGTTGCTCAGTGACGCTAAAGAGTTTGTGGAATCTCGCGTTCCATCAGTAACCGGCTTCATGCATAAGGCTAACATGTACTTCTCTACAGGAAGCCATATATCCGAGTTCTACGGCAGAATACTTGGGGGCAACCTTCAGAGGTTGATGGCCAACTGGCAGTCTGCGCTTGGTAGAACAAGTGCGATGGTGTCCAAGATGAATAAGGACGTGTCTCTTAATGTTAAGAGTATTGACACGCTGTCCGACAATCCTCAGTCACAGAAAGCTCTCTACCAACTGATGGGTGAATCAACGAGGTTGGGCATATATCCAAACAGACCTTTCGAAGAGCAGCCATGGTTAACGGTTAAGGACAAGCAGGCGTATAATAATCTTAAGTCTTTGTACGATAAGAAAGGTGTGGCTGAAGTGTATGACAAGCTGCAAGAGCATACCAGACGTGATTTTGATATGTCGTATGCGTCGTTGTTGCGTACGCTGGCGTTTACGTTCGAGGCTCCGCAGGAGATATGGAGTAGATTGGATCCACTTAAAGCAATGAGCGAAGACGCTGGGGATCGCAAGAGCTTTTATGATGACATATCCGCAGCAGAAGACTGGATGAGCCAGAACGAAGGTTCTGACGCAGCCAATGCGCTTACAACTATGCAGGAATTTAGGGCTGCGAAATTGAGAGGCCCGTATTTTCATTTGGGTCGGTACGGGGATTTCTTTGTAAGATACAAGGTGATTAACCCACTAGCTGTTCAAGCAGCGATGGATGCATCTAATCAATTTAATGCATTCGAGTATCAAGCAGGAAGTTCGATAATGAATAGGTTTGAGCAAGAGTCACAGTGGACTACTCAAACATCACTACTTCGTAAATTGCAGGATTCTGGCGCTATTGATGGTCTTGAGGTAGGTAAGGTAGAGGAAAATCTTAACGCGTTAGATAGCGACTCTCCATCTTTTATTCAGAGCATGCTTACCAGGGTGGATGCCGATACCAGGATTGCAGAGGATCAGAAGAGGGATACTAAAGAGCTGATTCGTAGAATATTTGTGGAGATGATGCCTGAAGTATCTGGTGGTAAGCAGTTGGCCAGACGTAAGGGAGTTCCTGGGTATGATGCGGATATGCGCAGGAGCTTCGTTAAGAAGGCGTCTGCTACAGCGTATCTTGTAGCTCACAATACAGTGCGTCCTGAGATAATGGAAGCAATAAAGGATATGAGATTTGAGCTTAACAAGCTCAAGGTAGATCCTACTCAGGATGTTCGAAGGATCGCGCTTGCAAATGATGTGTTTAACCATCTCAAGCGTAGGTTGGACAATTCTATGCAGCCTTTGGATACTCCGGCGTTGGACAGACTGTCTTCGTTAGGGTATTCGATGTTCTTGGCAAGCAGCGTGCCTTACATCCTAACTAACTTACTGCAACCAATGCAGGTGGGGCTTCCTGTTATTGGTGGACGGCATGGATTCACTAAAACGCTTAGCGAAATGTTTAAGTCCAGCAAGAAAGCAGCATCTATCCTTAAGGAATCAATTAATAAGGGCTGGGATGACGCTAAAAGTTGGAAGGGTATACTTGATGCTCATATCGCGATTGATCGCGCAGATTTGAATCCTGGTGAGCGTAAAGCGATGCATGCATTTATCGACTCTGGAAACTTAGAATTTACGCAAGCGCATGGTCTAGGAAGGATTGAACGAGGCGAAGCAGAAGGGTGGAATACGGTGGCGAAGACGTTTGGCGCTGCGTCTCACTTCTCTGAGGCGCTGAACAGGATATCGGTGGGGCTTACCGCGTTCAACCTTGAAGTAGAAAAGCTTAAGGATAGTGGGCTTACTCAGGATCAGATAATCGATAAGGCCATTACTTACGGGATGCAGTCAATTGTTAACACGCAGTTCAATTACGATCCAGAAAACAGGTCCATTGCATTCTCTAAGAAAGGTATGTTTGGAGAGCTTACTCCGTTGTTTACAGGGTTCATGCAGTTTAATATGCAAATGCTGCAACTGTTAAGTAGCCTAGTCACTCAATCATTTTCTAATTCTAGTGTAGAAAAAGCCGAGGCAAGAAAGGCTCTGGCAGGTCTTACCGCCACTGTAATACTAATGGCAGGTGCGATGGGGTTGCCTGGTGTTAGTTTGTTAGGGTGGGCGTATGGCGGTCTTGCAGGTAGCGATGATGATCCTAAAGATTTTAGGGCTGATTTCATAAGTATGCTCTCAAGCATGCTGGGCAATGATGCTGCAAATATATTGGCGCACGGGGTTATTGATAAAGTAACGGGCGGTACGTTCAGTACACGGCTATCTCTGGCCGACATAGTACCATTCTCTCAGTTCTTATCTGATCGTAGAGATCTATCGGATAAGTTAGAGTCAGGAGCATTGGCAATGTTAGGGCCGTCAATTGGAGCTGCTGCAAATATAGTGCAAGGTGCTGAGAAGGTTATTGATGGGGATCTGTTTAAAGGCATGGTAATGATGATGCCTTCTGCGTTCCAAGGATTCGTTAAGGCACCTGATCTGGCAATCAATGGATTTACGACATTAAAGGGTTCTTCTTTACCGATCAAACCGAATGGATGGGATGTATTCTTACAAGCTTTGAATATAACTCCAAACGTTAAAACGGAGCTGCAGCGAAATACCAGATCATTTACTACCATAGATAAGATACTGGACAATCGTAAATCAGAGTTAAGTAGGAAAATGGCTGATGCACTTGAGAAGGGAGATTTGGAAGCTGTACAGAAGATTGGTGCGGAAATGGCTGAATTTCAATTGAATAATCCCGACAAAGGTACATTCGATCCTGATAGAATCCTAAAACAACGACTCAAACGTACAGAAACAGCGGTTTTATCTGGCACTGGAGTTATGACGGATTCAAGGGATATGGGCAGACTGCTCCAGATGCTTCAAGGTAATACGACGACTAATTTAAGAGAGAGGTTGAGCGATGAGTTGCGGGTGCGCTGAGACGGTTGATTTCTGCGTCAAGAAAGGAGAGACGTTCCAGAAACGGTTTTTCTGGAGTGATGGGACGCTTACAAGTAAAGCAATAAGTGCAATTTCACAAGCAGCTCCAATGGTTGTTACTGCTACTGGACATGGAATGGTAAATAACTGGAGAGCTGCAGTCGTGTCTGCGCGAGGTATGCTTCAAGCCAATGCGGAAGGGTATCCTCCAGGGGCGGCTGAGTGGAAAAGAGTATCTGTAATTGATGCAAATAATGTGCAGTTTGATGAAGTCAATTCCGCCGACTTCGATGCATACACTTCGGGAGGATTTCTTGTTTATCAGAATCCGGTTAGTTTGGCAGGAGCTGTAGCGTCGTTATATATCCGAGATGCTCCTGAGACTGGCACTGTTTTAGCAACACTGACCAGTTCCCCTTCTTCTGGTTTGCTATTAGACGATACTACGAAAGCAATTACTGCTACGCTTCAAACGGCAGCATTGACTTGGAATGTCGGGTACTACGATCTGGAAGTAACGCTGACGACTGGCAGGATTGTTCAAGTCGCATATGGTAGTATTTCTATCACTTAATTAATAGGAGTTGAGTTATGTCTAAGGGTAATACGTTTGAAAATGATTTTCTTAAGTTGGTGTTTAACGCAACTGCAATTGCCAATATTGCGGATAACGCTGCGTCGTCTCCTCTTACCAACTTGTATGTGAGTTTACACACAGCAGATCCTGGTGAAGCAGGAGATCAGACAACAAGTGAAATTGCATACACATCTTACGCAAGGGTAGCAGTTGCTCGTACTACAGGTGGATGGACGGTAACTGGCAATTCAGTAAGTCCTGTAGCGAACATTACATTCCCGACAGGTTCTGGCGGATCGGGTACTGCTACGCACGTGGGTGTAGGAACGTTGTCATCAGGTGCAGGTAAATTGCTGTACAAGGGCACTTTAACACCTAACATCGTGTGCGGTAATGGTATCGCTCCGGTTGTTACTACAGCTTCTACTATTACAGAAGATTAGTAATGGCGAATCTAATCACTGCTGTTCTTACAGTCATCATCTTTGGTGTGTACGGTTTTGCCGCATTCTATATAGGTGGTGCTGTTAAGGACGGCGAGTGGTTGGCTCGCGAGAGAGGTTCAGTAAGTAGAGCTGTCGATGAAAAGAATGAAGAGATAGAAAGGCTAAACAGAGTAATAAAATTTAAGGAGGAGGCTTCGGCCAGTCTTTTAAATGAAAAAGATATCGATTTCAAACGTCTTGAAGCTAAGTATATGGCTTCTAGTCGCAAGCCTGGCGGGATGCGCGTCTCCTCAAAAGTGTGTGGAAAACCAGGAAAAGATAACAGTGCCGAAGTCGGAATTTCCAGACCTGAAGAATCAGGAACGATTCGACTTCCAGAAGAGAATGAACGACGCCTTCAGTTAGTATCGATGGATGCTGACTATGTAGTGCATATGTATGATCAGTGCAGGAAGGTATTGATAAAAAACGATTTGTTGAGGTGATATGACTGTAACTTCCTTCGATGATGCAGTTCTAGGGATTAAGCCACTAGAGTTTTTCGCAAAAGCAGCTTCAAGTACACTGGTAGCTGGAAGGGCGTTCAGTCCTTTCTATACTGCAGGTATACCTGGACCAGCGGTCGCACCTTCGCCTGGAGTTGCTGGAGCTGCGCTAACAAGCTACGCAGGACAGATACCTTTCCCTGCAGCGGTTGGTGGGGAAACCATACATCTTGCCAAATTCCATGCTTTCGCATCTGGTCAGCCAGGTACTCTACTGCTATGCGATAGGCTGTGGCACAACAGTGGGCTATCGCTGACACTGACTACATCTCAAAACGTAAATTCAGTGGCGTGGCCTGCGAGGGATGAAAATGAGTCTACCAACGGAGAAGGTATTTATGTAGGAGTAGAATTCTCTGCAAATGGTGGGGCTGGCACTCCTACGCTTACGTTAGGGTACACTAACCAGGCAGGTACTGCTGGCAAGACTTCGAACAGTATTGTAACTACGTCACCGTCACCGTTGGCCGGATCTTTTTATACATTCGGCTTAGCTGCAGGTGATACTGGAATAAGATCAATACAAACATACCAGCAGTCGGCGACATGGACATCAGGTACGATACATTTGGTGGCTTTTAGGATCATAGAACAGATAGATTTGCCTGTTAGTGGCCAGGGAGATGGCGTAAATCTGCTTACTAATGGATTGAAGAGGTGTTGGGATAATACGGTTCCATTCTTGCTATTTATTCCTGGAGCTACAACATCGACATTGCTGACAGGAACTGTAGGGTTCACACAGAGCTAATATGACGATCACAACGTTAGATCAGATATTTTCAGGCACTAGAATACCGCAGCCTTTTGTAAAGACTTCGGCTTTTGGTACGACAGGAGCAACTGCAGGCAGGCATCAGAGTAGTTGGTATTTGGCAGGGTATCCCGCTGCGGCTACTGCACCAACTCCAGGTTTGGCGGGAGCAGCTTTGACCAGTCCAGTTACAGGTCAGATACCTATACCGCCAGCGTCGAATCAGCTCTACTTGCAGAATCTACGATTTAAAGTCTCGGTCGGCGCAACCGCAGTTAATTTTCTATGTGACAGACTGTGGCACAACAGCGGTATCACGATAACATCAACAGCAGACCAGACAGTCAATTCGGTTGCATGGCCTGCTAGAGACGAGAATGGGTCTACTAATGGAGAGGGAGTGTTTATTGGCGTTGAGGTAAGTGGCGCTACCGGAGCCGGTACTCCTACGATAACGATAAGCTACACCAACCAGGCAGGTACTGCTGGAAGGACAGCTACAAACATACCTGCCACGATTGCATCGATAGTAGCGGGTTCGTTTATTCCTATAGGGCTGCAAGCTGGAGATACTGGGGTAAGGTCGGTACAGTCAGTTACCCTTTCAGCCACATGGACATCAGGTACGATTCACCTGGTAGCGTACAGGGTGCTTAGCTCGTTCATAATAAGGAATAATGCTAACTGCGATTCGGATATAGTAGATTCTGGGTTAGTTCCTTTATATGATGGGTCTGTTCCTTTTATTCTAGCTGCTCAGAGCACTGCTGCTATTTTGGTAGGATCTGTAACGTATACTCAGGGGTAGTTCATGGCCCTTACGAGTAGGGGTAAAATATTAGTAAGTCCTCAGAAGGAACTGTGGAATAAAGGTTCTAAAGTACCTGTAATACGAGGTCTATCATTTCTCGACGGAGAGGTTGTAAGCGTAGGGGTTGTACGTAATTACGTCTTCGGAACAGACCAGAAATCTGTACTATCTAGCTCTGGCGTAGCGACCACTAATTTCACATCACCTCCTCCAGCAGCGGATGGCGTTCTATCTTCTAGTGGGGTAGCTACCGCAACGTTTGCCGGAAAAGCTGACATACCTGCCGTACTGGCATCTGACGGAGTATCTACCAATGCATTTGTAGGCCAAGCGTCAACGCAAGCGGACATGTCTGCAGCCGGTGCATCGGCGAATGCATTTGTAGGCCAAGCGTCAGCTCAAGCGGTTCTTGCGTCTAGTGGAGCATCCACCAATGATTTTGTAGGAGTAGCATCTAAAGAAGCAGTACTAAGCTCATCTGGTGTAGCTACTACAGATTTTCAAGCGGCGTCTGTAACAGGAGATCTGACTTCTTCTGGGTCCGCAACAGCCAGCTTCACAGGTAGGTCGGATGTTCCAGCGGTCTTGTCGTCAGACGGCATTTCTACCAATGCATTTGTAGGTATATCCTCCGCACAAAGTACATTAAGTTCATCCGGCGTATCAACTAATGCATTTATTGGAGAATCCGACGCTACTGCGGTACTAAGTTCAAGCGGGGTTTCCACTAACTCATTTGCTGGTCAAGCTACGTCAGAAGCCAATTTAGCAGCTAACGGGGTATCGACGAATGCGTTTGTAGGAGACTCTACAGCACAGGCCGTTCTTTCATCAAATGGCGTCTCTACTAATGCATTTGTAGGTCAGGCTCAAGTAGAAGGTGTATTGGATACATCAGGCACAGCTACTGCTCAATTTCAAACAGTATCGACAACTGGAGCGCTTACAGCGGACGGAGTAGCCACTGCTACGTTTACAGGCGTTGCGCAAGCGGTGTCGGTTCTGGACTCATCTGGTACGTCTGTAAATAGCTTCCAAGGACAGGCTCAAGTAGAAGGTGTTCTGAACGCATCAGGAACATCGACTGTTCAGTTTCAATCAATATCGACGACAGGTGCTTTATCCTCGGACGGATCAGCTACTGCAAATTTTGATGGTAGAGCTGAATCCCCTGCAGTATTGTCGTCCAGTGGCGTTTCTAGCGTTTCGTTCGCTGGATCGATCGTAGCAGAATCCACAGCTTCAGTATCTGGAACATCTGCCGCACTGTTCGAAGGACTATCTTCTGCAGAGTCGGTCGCGGCATCTGCCGGAGAATCGGTAAATGCATTTATTGCACAGTCCATAGCTAACGCAGAATTTGCAGTTAGTGCTGTTGCCGCAGTAACGTTCTCAGGCGTTGCTATTGATAGTGCTGGCGGGGTTAGAGTATTCTTAGATTGTTGCGGGGATAAGGAAAATGATGTGTATGTTATTAGGTAGAGGTCAGAATGGCACTTACTAAGTTAGGTGGAGTGATCCAATTTCCTTACAGGCATTTGGCTGTTACTCAGGAAATAGCAGCGTCTAGTTCGCTAGGAGCAGCAGGCAGGCAGGTGCATCTAATAGGCCAGGTATATTTAGAAGACCCAACTGGAGGATCTAAAACAATATCCTCGTCTGGCGGTATTATTGCTTGGAGAACTCCCTCCGTGCCTATTTTTTCTAACGCAGGCACGCAGCTAGATATAGGAATACAAGATCTAGATATGACCATATCAGCTACTCCAGCTAGAGGCGATGGCACAATGGATGTTAGTGCCACACTGATCGGAGGAACAGATTCTTTAGGATCTTCCGGTACTAAAGAGATTGCAATGGAAACTGGATCCAAGACGATTAGTCATGGGGATTTCATAGCGGTTGCGTTTAATATGGTTTCTAGAGGCGGATCTGATTCCGTATCTTTGGGAGGATATAACGAAGGAGATTACACAGATGCTACTCGAGCGATACCTTCAGTAAGTTCTGTCACCTCTGGTACGTGGAGCACGGTAACTAACATGACTCCACAAGTTACTCTCGTGTTTGACGATGGAACTGTTGGCTGGCTGGTGGAAGCGCTTCCTCCAATAAGTCAGTCGAATGTTGCATTCAATTCAGGGTCCACTCCTGATGAAGTTGGTAATCTAGTAAAATTGCGAACAAAGACCAGGATTGTCGGATTTGTTTCAGAAATAGTAACAGCTAACAACTCATCTGCATTCGAGTTTAACGTATACACAGACCCGTTAGGTACTCCGGTTTCTGTGGCTTCTAAAGCATTTGATCCAGATAATCTAGGTACTAGCGGAGGTACAGGAGTGTTTATGCTCAGCACTCCGGTTGTCGTAGGCCCTGGCAGTATAGCAGTTACCATTAAACCAACGTCAGCTAATAATATAACTGCATATTACTATCAAGTGCTTACTCCTAAATACATGAGATGTCTGAGCATGAAAGAAAACGAGTTTCACGCAGTTAGCAGATCAGATGGTAGCGGTGCGTTTTCTGATTACAACTCAGGCACAACTAACGATAGAAGGATGGCAATTGGATTGCTTGTTGACATGGTAGATGTAGCCGGAGAGGCTCAATCATCGATAGGAATTTTCTAGGAGATACAAATGGCTGCACCATACAACCCGCCAGTAAAGAATGAAGATTTTATCTGTTACATATCTCTCAGAAGTGCTGCAGATAGTCTGTCGTTTAAGTCCAGTCCTACCATTGCATCTGGGGACTTTAAAGTTTCCAAGGATGGAGGAGCGTTGGCTAATTTAACGACGCTACCTACAGTAGAGCCTACTGGGTCAGTCATGGTTAAAGTATCTTTGTCTGCCACAGAGATGAATGCAGATAATGTAACGATTGTTGCAATTGATCAGACTACAGATAAAGAATGGGCAGATTACGTTCTGAACATTGTAACTACAGCATAACATGGCTCAGTATAAGCTATTCCTTGGTAACAAGCCTTCTAATAAGGGAGCATTATTTTCCCAAGGGGTTGCTTCTGCGTCTTTTGTAGGTGCATCAGAATATGCAATTAATGGATTAGCTGCTGCGAGTCTGTTCGGAACTGCTGTAGCATCTTCCATATTATCGTCTAGTGGCGCATCTAGTAATAGCTTCATAGGCCAGTCTACAGCAGAGTCGGTACTGAGTTCTGCAGGTATTGCTGCAACATTATTTTCTGGAACTGCCACTGTTCCTGGAGCAGTGACGTTCAGTGGTTCCGCAACTACTGCATTCTCTGGATCATATGAGCCGAGAAGTATTTCAACAATAACAGCTCAAGCGTCAGGGTCATTTTTTGGAGGTGCTCAAAAGCAAGCTATCTTGTCAGCTTCAGGAACTGGCGCGGCCCAGTTTTTTCTAGACGCAGATGGCGTGTATTCGATTAGTGGTGTATCAGCTACATCATTTTTAGGCGAGTCGAGAATAATTGCAGTAGCTAGTGTGTCAGCAGGATCCAGTGCTTCCTTTTCTTTAGGCCAGGTTTCTAATTTCTCTCTGGCAGGTAATTCGAGCAATAGCTTCCAAAGTAACTACAAACATTTTGCCAGATTTGATTTATCTGCTCCATCAATAAATGCATTCTCAGGTAGGAGTGACTTTTATAGCAATTTTGCGATATTAGGATCTTCGGTAAATGCATTCGAAGGAACATCTTCAGCGGCGTCACAATTCGGCTTGTCAGGATCGTCAGGAATAGACTTTAAAGGTGTTGGCAATACGTTTGCTAGCATAACAATAGCCGCAAGCAGTAATGTTAGTTTTGATGGATTCTGGAGGGAATTTGCAAATACATCCATGAATGGAGGAGGAGTATATTCTTTTAGTAGCTTAGCTATAACTAATAGCAGGGCTAACGCGCAAGGTATCTCGGAGGGTTTATTTACTTCAGGGTTCATTGGGTACTCGTTGTTTTCCATAAATATAGTATCCACATCGTTGTTTAAATCGATGCAGAATAATCTGAATTCTACAGACCATGAGTTTGTAGTTATAAAAGATAGAGACGTTTTCTCAGTAATTAGAACAGAGAACGTTTTATCCATCACTTCTCAAGATCATAAAGATTCTAAAAACGAGACAATATTACTGGAATATTGGTAAGGAGCTTTTATGGAACCAGTTTTTTCACTAGAGAATATAGTTATGGCTATTGCTGGGTTCTTAGCAATTGTATTTGTAAAGAACCTAGGTAAAGAATCTAAAGAAGCTAAGGAGATGGCAAGTGAAGCAAATGCTAAGATTCATACAATCGAAGTTCTTGTCGCTGGTAATTATGTTAGGAAAGAAGATCATGAAAAAATGACCGAGGCGATGTTTAAGAAATTAGATAGAATAGAAGAGAAACTTGACGACGCGCCGTGCAGGATTGGCGGACACAGACCACTTAGAGACAAGGGGGTGTAATTGAAATCAGCCATTAAGAGTAAAGTAATCTGGATTAATTCATTAATGCTAGCTATTACAGGAGGTTTAGCTGCTTATGAAACTTACATACCGTTTTTGCAGTCTGTTCTCCCAGGAGACGCTACGATATGGATTTTAACCCTTTTTGCAGTGAACAATATTATCAACATAATTCTTCGGTTTTTAACCAAAGAGTCTTTGAAATAATGGATACCAACTTCGATAAGGCCTTTAACATACTGCATGAGATTGAAGGAGGATACTCCAACAATAAGCATGATCGTGGAGGCAAGACGATGTACGGCATTACTGAATCAGTTGCAAGAGCGCATGGTTATACAGGCGATATGAATTTACTGCCATTAGGCACTGCCAAGAGTATTTACAAAAGTAATTACTGGCTCAAAGAATTCGACTTCCTGCCGTTTCAGACCGCATATTGCATCTTCGATGCATGTGTAAATCATGGTGTTAGAAGGGCTATACTAATGGCTCAGATAGTTGTTAAAGCTAGAGAGGATGGGTTGCTTGGTCCTAACACCACTGCATTGATAACAACCATGGGATCAGATAAGTTTATTAAAGCCTTCTGCTCTGAAAGACTTCACTTCTATACCAGCTTACAAGAATGGAATATATTCGGTAAAGGATGGACCTTAAGAATAGCAAGAATACTAGCTTTGTAGTATAGTTAAATCTGTTTTATAGACCGTAACAGACTTCCGCCGCAGCCATTTGGCTATCCGCTACAATTCTCCCGAGTTGTAGCGGTTTTTTATAAGAATAAAAATATGAAAATCTTATTGGCACTGGTATTAACTGCGATAGTTACAAGCGTCAAAGCAGATGTTCATTTAGAAGAAACTAGATACTGCTCTGCTCCGAAGAGGGACGATGAAGGTAGGATTCTTAGGAGCATGTCCACAGTTCGCAGATTTAAGGAATTGTACCCATGCATAGAGCCTTGCGATCATACCTGGCAGGTTGATCATGTGATACCTTTGTCTCAAGGTGGGTGCGATTCTGTTAGTAACATGCAGTGGTTGCCACCCTCTATAAAAAGATGCGCTGGTAAAGCTTGTAAGGATAGATGGGAGAGAATCATCTACCCAAACAAGTTCGATTAATCGGTATCGTACTCCAATTTATCGGCACTCATCTTATAACAACGAGTGTTACCAGTCGCGTAATCTGTACCAGATCCTAAGTTCTTGAACCCTCCAAAAGAAGCGTCTATCACACGTGATTGAATTAATGCATATTCCACAGATGCAAAGTTGTGTCCCTTCTCTTCGCAGTACATCTTGAATTGGTTCTTGTTAATATAAATTACTCTAGCGTCCTTCTCGTATCTGATATTAAGGGATACGCGCGGTGCAACGGATGGCCTAGGAGTGTAATCTGTATCGCCTTTAGAAACGTTAAGGATGATCATTTGATCAAGATGGGTGTTGAGGTATGCAACGACTACTTCTTTAGGAGAAACCGCTGTATCGCTTATCTGTTCCCTTAATCTTGCTATCTGACTCATCGCCCAATCAATATCCCTTTCAACAGGAAAATCTTTTAACAGTTCGATATCTCTACACACTGACCCGACCACTTTTGCACAGGCTATTATGGCTATCCAGAATCTTTCTGCTGAGGTTACGTTGTACGCAGATCCCAATCTGTCTATTTCCTTAAGTATGGCGGATCTAATCGCGTCGTACTTGGGGACTGCCTTTCCTAAAAACGCACGCCCCGCCTTGCCATAATTATCTGGAAGGTCGATGTTGGCAAACTTATCCGCTTCAAGTTTTGAGTGTACCTTAGATACCTTCATGTATATCTGGAATACCCTCATAGCTGCAGCAGAGTAATCGTCCTTCTCTCTGGCCATGGTCAGATATGCATCTGAGTTACTGGATGCAAATGATACGTTTGCCCAGTTCTCAATTAGCTGAGACAGTCTGCCATCCTGGCCACTCCTGCGCTTGCCTGTGCCTTGAGATATGGCCAACGCCATGTCCATAAATATGTCAGGTCGTAGGTTACTGACCTCATCCAGGCATACTGGGATGTTGTTGTAGGCGCTCATTATTCCGTAGAATGCATTTATGGTCATCCCTGAGTTGGTTCCATTAATGAGCATCTCGCTCGGGTGGCCCCAAATAGAATTGATCGCTTTCTGAACAGTCGATTTACCGCATCCTGATTTGCCTGATAAGTAAATTAATGCGCCCTTATGGCCGGTCGTGTGAAAGAATAAAGATCCGAACGCAGCATAAAGGCAAAATCTATGCGCTTCGTGATCGGCAACGTTAAAGAATTGAATAGCGTCAGCCCATCTCCTTAATGATCCTTTCACTCCTAATCCCCTAATATCATTCTCTACAGACCTTGCCATGCTGTGCGTTTCTACGTATCCGTCAGTATGATATATAGTGTCAGCCAAGACGAATGAGTTATTGCCGTGTCTCCAGCCCTGTCTGCTTAAAGATATCTCAGGTGGTTTCTGGCTTTGTAGTTGTTGTATGTACATGTCGAAATACTCTATCATTGAGTTCTTGTTACGAGTTTTAATCATGACGCCCTTATCAGCTAACGTCTTGAATAGTTCTTTCGGCTCGTGAATCAAGCTGTTTTTCAATCGGATGATCTTGTGCTCTTTGTGAGGGAGCGCAGCGTACCACTCAGAGCTAGTTACTTCAGAAGTCTCGTCATACGTTCGTTTAACAGGGTAAAGATCATATTCGTACAAAGTAAGTAGTTTTTCAGTGTTATCAATCTTTACCTTATGCATGATCCCACCACCTTCTTTCCTATGGAATGGAGGCAATGGTTCGAATTCAGGAGCGTGTCGATCGACGGGTTTTTGTTTAACGCTTGCTTCTTCAGGCGCTACGTCTTTAGGAGGCACTATCTGAATTGCGTTAGCGAACCCAAGTACTATCGGACTGGTTATCCTGCCTTGATGAGCACATCGCTTACATGCATTTGGAAAATGCACTGCCAGCGATCCGCATAGCGTGGCTCCTGTTGATTGGTATCTCTGTGCTAACTTTGCTAGTGCAGCATCCTTATTATAGTTTCTATGCTTCTCGGATACTTCGATCGTGGATGCTTCAGGAGTTGTAGTTCTCGCACACACGCCCAGAACATCCTTCCATACAGGCTCGCCCTCACATCCAGATTCTTTTGCAAGTCTGATAGCCTCGCACTGACCTAGTATTTTTTTGAAGTCTGAATCAGGATACTTTAATTCTACATCAGGAGTCTTGCAAAATCTTTCAGGCCTCTGACCTGGTATGTCTAAGGTACTTACACTAGGTATATCTGTGACAATTCCTAGGCTCTTAGAAAGTCTCTCTACGTGGTCTAAGAGTGCATCATTGTCGATTGGAATAGCATCTTCCAGTATTTTGACTTCGTTGCCATTCTTGCTGTTGAATGTTCCTGGTACTCTCAACAATCGAGTGCAATCGCTGGTTACTGCTGGGTCGAATTTAAATTCTTTGCGTACAAGGATATCCTTAAATGCTTTGGCAACAGGCAGCCATTCTGCCACATCAAGCGCATCTCTAAACGGCCAATACGCATGAACACCGCCTCCTGACGATACTAATACTGGCAGTGGGAATTCATTGTCAGTACAGAAATTTCTTAAGGACTTAATCGCTTCTCTTTGGGAAGTATAAGCTCCTTTCTTGTTGGGGTCGGTACTTACATCAAGATCTACAAACAGGCTCTTTAATTGGCTGATGTTTCTTCTACTTCTGATCGTCCTCTTTTTTACGGTTACACCGGCGTCTACTTTATCAACTAATATGCTTAGTTCTGACAGACTTGCCACACAGAAATAGACGTCAGGCTTATCTCCAGCTAGATTTATAGTTGCGAGCTTGGCTTCTACATCCTTGTAGTCCTTGTAGCTGTGGTGCTTAACCTTGTCTGTTTTGTCTTTCGTCGCTATGCATAAAATCCCCTCTGGTAATATCTTCTCAAAAAACTCTCGCATATGACGTATCTCAATTTACGGAGCAAACGAATCCTCTCCAGGTAGTTAATCTCTTGTTTTTAAATGTAATCTCTAGATTTGCGCGGTTTTGATGGATAACCGCGAACCATTAAACTACCACACTGAATGAGTTTTAGCTATTAGTCGCCCCAACCAGTTGCGATTGATTCTATGCCACTACCTTGTTTAGCACTTGCTGCCTTGGGCTTTTCTTCTGATGCATCATCGTCCAGATCGAACGCCATTTGAGGCTCATCTTCCTGCGCTTTCTTAGGAGCTGGTTTAGATGGTTTCTTAGCGTTTCTTTTAGGAGCAGGTTTAGATTCAGGTACTGGAGTGTCTTCCTCGTCATCTTCCAGTTCATCAAGAATACTGCCAGCGTCCTTCATGATGTTAGACGTATCCTCGTCGGCCTCATCGTCATCTTCGTCAGGGTCTACTTCAGGCTCAGGTTGTTTAGCAACCGTCACCGATTTAGCAGGCGCTGCTTTGCTACTAACTGGCGGTTGTTTTTTAGAACTCTCTGCAATTTCCTCCTCAGTAGATTCAACGTTTGCAGGTTCTTCTTGAGGAGCTGATTTGCTTACACTAGGCATTTGTTTAAGACCAATGATCGATTGCACTGAGTCTGACGCAAACAACTCATCTGCCTTTGCCAGTTCTTCAGCAGTGGTCCAACGCGCTGCCTGAAATAAAAGTTTAGGATATGCAGTATTTGGATCGAAGGATATCTTTGTAACCAGTGTGCGTAACTCTTTAACTCCTCTGTTCATCAAAAACTTCATGTACTGATCCCATGCGAATTTTTGAGCTGCTTCAGCTTCTTTATTGTCTTTATCCCATAAAGATGTCTGAGGCACTTTCAGAATGAACGCTGACTCGGCTGATGCTAAAAGACCAACAGGAACGACGGCTAATCTCTTAGCGCCCTGGCAAGCGGTAACTTCTTTACCTGCTTCAGTAATCTTAGATCCTTTAACTGACCACTTGCACGATGCGCACGTAGCCGCTTGTTTGTTAACAACATCTGCATCCGGCTCGTCACCAAACGTTGACCAGCAAGTTGGTGATTTGTTTTCACCTTCCACGAATGCGCCTTCGAAATAATATCTTGATCTTTTTGGGTTGGTCCCAACTACGACTACAGATATTGAAGGGATAGGAATCTGCTCTCCATCCACTGTTTTGGTTATGAGAACTTCTTCATCGCCTTTGCGTAGTCTCCACTTAGAACCTCTGAATGTAATTGCTGGGATTGATTCTGTCGCAATTACGTCTGGGGTTACGTTTCCTCTATTTCTAATATGGTCTGGAACTGCAATTGCCTTATCGTTATTAAATAATGTTACTGCTGTACTCATGCTGTCTCCTTTGATGATCTTGATGCGGTTACTCTTAGTCCTAGCTCTTTGAACACATTAATACCTGGAGGCAAAGACCCTCCATGCATATCCATGTAGTCACGGATGCTCGTTACAGATACTCTCTTGCCTAAGAATACAAGAGGATCTTTATCTTTCAAAAACTCCATAAATGCAGGCCAATCGTTACAACTGACCTTCATGTTAGGTACGATCGACGCAGTACCTACGTCAGTCTTGAATGAATCAACGCCATTGTCACCGGCTAGCTTCTTGATCGCTGTTTCAACAGTGTCCATCTTTTCATCAATTACTGCCAGTTCTTTCTTGTACCGATCAGATATTTCTTCTTTCATCGATCTCAATTTAATGTATGCACCAATTAACTTCTTAACATCAACTTTTGCCATCATCTTCTCCTCTTAAGTAATCATTGTATAAAGATAGTGTTTTATCTTGACCCAACTGCTTGGTCTCTATGTTCTTGTAAATCCTGTCCTCTATGAAATGACTCGAGAACTTAACTACTGTCATCTTTCTAGTTTGACCTTTCCGGTTGAACCTCTCTACAACTTGCATCGCTTCATCGTTGCTGTTGATCGGCCCGTAGAATATGAGCGTATCAGCCTCAGTCAGATTAAGACCGTGCGCCATAACCTTGGGGTGGCACAACAGTACGTGCGGATCCTTGCTAGTCTTGAACGCCTTTATTATCTCCCTACGTCTTCTGGGAGTAACATCCCCATTAATAACTGCACAGGAATAGATCTTATGCAGGTGCTTCTGAAGCTCGTAAATAATGCCCTTGAACGGCACGATAACAAGTACCTTCGCATGAGCTTCGTCAATACTCTCTATCAATAACTGAAGTCTAGGTCTGAAATCCAGAGGAACATACACCCCAGTCTCTGTTTGCTTAATCACACCGCACAATAACTGCCTTATCTTATTGAGCTTATCTGCCGCATTTATTGCAGAGATCTTCTCTCCAGATTTAGCTTGTAAAACATCTTTATTCCTCATATCAGTGAACAATTTTTTCTGCTCATCCGAGAGGTCACATCTGCGTGACTTAAATACAACAGGAGGCAAATCTATGCAGTCTGACTTTTTGAATCTGACCGCAGGCTGAAGCGCCTTGAACACAGTCTCATGCGCATTCTCTCGCTCTACCCACTTGAATTGGCTGATCTGCCTCATCGTAAGATCTCTAAACGATCCAAAATAAGGAGTTACGTTGGACGGCGTAGTCATCCTTGCCAGTGCCCATGCATCTGTTGGAGCATTGGGAGTGGGTGTAGCTGTCATCGGCCAGAACGCCATGTCTGGTCTGATCAACTCGCACATCTTCTTGTACATGGTAGTGCGTGCATTTATATAGACAGACGCTTCATCGAGTATGAGCAAATCAATGTCTTTACGCGCTTTAAGCTCCTTCGATATAACCTCTACACCATCATGGTTTATTACATAAAAGTCTACATCCTTCTCTAAATTGGCAATCCGCTTTTTACGATCTCCTACGAGTAAAGACGATGTTCTGTGCATGAGGAACGAGAATATCTCGTCCATCCAAACAGACTCCACTGTAGACAGCATGCATGCAATAAGGCACTTACGCACCATGCCCTGTTGCATAAGGTAATCTGCTGCCCATAACGAGCTTGCTGTCTTAGCAGTACCAGCCTCGTTAAGAACGTACATGCGTCGATTTAACGTAAGCTGAGCTGCTGTATATTTCTGGTGATCCCATGCTGGGAACGGCCCTGGCCAATTGTAATAATACAATATAGGGCTTGGCACCTGAACGCCTAAATTATTAAGTATCTTTGTTTCTTCCAGTCCGTGCGGAATACTTACGTTGTGACCTTTAAAATCTACGAATTCATAGCGATCTGGAAGAAACTCGTTTAACTTATTTAGATTCTTTACTCGGAGGAGAATGCTTTTCGTTTCCTTGTGAATTAACACTCTCCAACCACTCCTTTAAATCATCAAACCCACTTACATCGTTAACTAAAATCACCTTGCCCCCTGCACTCATAATTCTTTCTGCAGTGATCTTTTGCCTCTCGGTAAATGTTTTAGTTCCTGCCTTTGTTTCTACTGCGATGAACCTGCCTTTGAAGCATCCGATCATGTCTAGAGATGGCGCTCCCATGCCGTTAATTACCGGCCAATGGCTATACATGTCAGCGCCGTACTCACTGAGCAGGTCTTTTACTCGCTTCTTTACCTTACCCTCAGGCGTCATTTTCCTAAAAACTCCAGCATACGCATTGCTTTCACAATGTCCTTATCGCCACCCTTCTGCTTCTCGCGCATCAGGTAAACGATCGCATCACCTTTAATCCAACCCCTAAACTCTTCCTCGGTAAGAATATTCTTAAGAACTTTATACGGCTCATAGATCCCCATGTTCTTATACTTCTGCTCATCTTGAAGGGGTGCAGCTACTTGATGTTTTGTTTCTTCTGTAGCAGATCCTTTCAACATGGTTACAGTGGATGCATCCTCTACCTGTTTGGTCGCTTTCATTCTAGCAACCGCCGCTTGAATTATCGAATCGCCCATGGTGCTTCTTATGGTTTTAGATACGCCGTCATTCATTTCTCTGGCCATATCCTTTGTAGGTGCTTTGAGATCCTCGGTAAACAACTCCATTTGTTTCAGTTCTTCTGACATATTAATCTCCCTTATATTTTCCATTAAATTCACAATTAGTCACTGGGCAATACTCTTTGCAAAGCCCAGATGGTTTCTTATCCCACTTATCCTCGTTGTGGGCGATCTTAAATCGCTTAAGGTCAGGAATAAACTCCTGCCATAAGTCTTCTACATCACTTCTATGATAAGTCTCTTTTGTAGACTTACCCTTAGTGATCCATTCAAACGAAGTATGGCACTTCTCAATCTTCGTCTTGGTGTGGAAAATGTACAGTGCAAACAGCTTTAACTGCCTGCTATCGTCTTTAACCTTGCCAGTCTTCCAATCGACGATCCACGCTTCAGTCATCTGCAGATGCATTACGTCCAAAATACACCGCATCCAAACATCTCTAGAAAAGAAATCACATGCATCCATATGGACGCTAAGTGCTCCTTTTATTTCGGCGATTCTAAACCCATCTTCTGGTATTTCAGAAAGCGTATTCTTAACATGGGCAACAAGCTTGTCGTCAAGGGTGCTAGGAAGCGCTACATTATCGTTTACAAGCGATGCAATCTTCTTGTGAACCATATCCCCAAACTCTGCTTCAGGACCGCTAAAATCCTCTTTAAACTCTTTTGTTACCTTAAGTGCCTGATACTTCCTCGGGCAACTTAAAAACATATCCAGCGTAGTAATACTCCAAGGTAGCGCCTTCATGGTTATTTACTCATGAAGTTATTAGCTAACTCGAGTTTAACCTTATCTAAAATATTTTCATAGTCAGGATCGGTACTCTTAACAAATGCACCGTTGAAGAACGTGCCGTGACGAGTGTTAAGTTCGGTCAGTACAAGTAGCAATCCATCGATTAAGTCATCATGACCTTTCATTCTAGCTGTACGGTCTATCGTGTTGATTATCTCGAAAAGATTACATGCTAGTGTAAAACTGTTTTTCCTTAAAATACTATCTGCCAACTTCCCTAACAGGAACCCCAGAAACTGGCTAGCTACTGGAGTATCTTCAGTAGGTGTCGCTGACCTTGCAGCAAACTCATCATGCATAGCGGAGAATGCATCGATCTTTAGCTGCTCTATGTTTGCGATCATAATGCATACAACAACCATATCACATAGTGCGTCGAATTCTAGTGCTGCTGAGTCTGCTCCGATGAGTTCACTGAACTCAGTCATCAATTTTAGGAACTGATCTTTCGAAGTAGATTGAAATACGATGTATCTGTCGATTCCCCACTGAGAAATTCCGTGCCAGTGGCTTTTGAATTCTTCATATCGATCGTGTGATGTATCAAATATGTGTCGGCTCATTTTAGTTCTATCCCCTTTACAGAAGCTATTTTCATTAGATGAAGTGCTTGTGATACTGCATCGTCGATCGCAACGTGGCTGGTGTAAGTATCGTTATTGTCGTGCGGTACGTCTTTAAACATATTGCGAATGGTTCTGTAGCATCTATCCCCCTTGTAGCTCCAGGGTAGTGGCATGGCAAATTTGCGATATGCACAGCTTAACAGTACGTTATCAAATGACGCGCCATTGCCCCACATAAGAACTTCAGAAGGGTCAGATGCACTTTCGTAAACCCAATCTCTAAAATTAGCCAGTGCTTCTACTACACGCACACATGCATTTGCAGGCACGTTAAATACTGCTGATCTAGCTTCATCTGACTGCATCATCCACCAGTTAATAGTTGATGCATTGATAGAGAACCTGTTTCTTATGGAGTTTTGAAGTTCTATATGCGTGTAGAAGGTACTATCAATCTTTCCTGATATCGGATCGAATGTGCACGCCCCTATAGACAATATGCACGCCCCTGGCTCATTGCCAAGCGTTTCTAAATCTAGCATTACATTAAGCATTTATTCTCCCTTTATGGCACCTTTACTGTTTCTTGGATAACTTCTATTACTTTTAACAGAAGTCGCTCTTAAATTGCTCAATGAAAGTCCAGATCCACCTTTGCTGAGTGGCTTCTTGTGATCAACATCCTGTCCTTTCTTGACCAATCCTTTCTTGATCATAAGGCGTCTTGCTTTTCCTCGGATCAATTTATTCGCATAGTCACCACGTTGCACTGCGGTTTTATGCTCTTGTTTATAGTCTCTTACATAATTAGGACTGCTTGGCATGATACCTCCTTAAGAGTTATAAAGTTTGTGCAGGTAAGATCGTACTATGTGTTGTTGCTTCCTCATTTGATTAATTTCGGCAATAAATGACGGCTCTTCTAATCCTAGCTTGAACCGTTCTTCCATATCTTTTAATGCTTCCTCGGACAGCTCAAGGACATTTTGAAAGAATTCTATTTGAACATGCTTAGGAGAATTTTCATTCACCCCTTCGAATTTATTTATATCTGCCAGTTCTTCTGCGGTAAAGTCCATACTACTCCTCTGTTATGCTTATCGATGCATCAAGTGCCATGTAAGACGCAATGCTCAGTATCGTGATTATAAAATACGACATGAAGTTTAGACCAAACAGCTCCAGCGTACCTGCGGCCCCTGCATGAAGCGTCAACAGCACTAGCGCGTTCGTTATGATCGACATTGATATTCTCATTCTATGTCTTCCCCTGCGAGTAAACCAAATATTGCAAATATTACAGCTGCTAATATAGTTAAGGTTGTGGCCCCAGCTACACCATCGTTCATAATTCCCACTGAATGCAGGTGGTTTATATCCATTAATAACAATGCTGAAATAACAAGCACGAATAATGTAAAAATAACATCTTTAATCATGATATCTCCTTTAGTGTTCCCCATGTTTTTCCTAATTTTGCATCAACCGGCAGTGGTATAGGAACGTCCCACCCCCAAGCGTCTTTGTACGGAAGATTGGAAAGGATATTCTTTATTTTCCTAACCTTTGCTTCTGCTCGATCATCATCCCTTACATACATGAACAGCGCGTCATGCAGGTCCCATGCATACATAAGGTCAGCATCAAATAACGGTCTGCACATGTATATCCCTAGCAGTTTCATCTCTGCACCTGTGCATTGAATACGAAAATTAATTGCTATCTGCTGCTGTGCGTAGTCATTTAAATTATTAAGAGGAACCCTAGCCCCTCCTCTAGAGAATGCATACTTCTCCATGTCAGCCCTACGGATGGCCTCTTTCCAATACGCTGGAACAGCCTTGTAGGTAGTCATATAGGTATATTTTATGTGCTCTGCCTTTTCTCTAGTTAACTGCAAGCCGTACTGCGTAAGCGCTCGTGACATTATCGAATCTATGCCAATGCGATATTGGAGGCTTAAGTTACTAAACTTCCCAAGGTTACGAGCACTGTACGCCTTGGCATCGTCCTTCGCATTTTCTCGGACGTGTTTGTAGTCCATATTCTCTATATACGCGCCCATGTATGCATGTAAATCCTCGTTTTTAGCGAATAGATTGAGCATTACTTCATCCTCAGACTCTATAGCCATCAAGCGCATCTCTTGTCCTGAGAAGTCAAACTCTGCCAGCAAGAACCCTTCAGGAGCTTGCAGTACGTCTCTAGCTGCTTTACCTCTTTCCCACTGATGCAGTGCGATACCTGTCTGCACCCTGTCTTTATTCTTACCTTGAAATGACGAATAGGTAAACCTATGGCTGTTGCCGGTTATAAAAATAGTTCCCTTACTTCTTGCCAACCAGAAACCAGTTTGGGTTACTGTACAATATACATGGGTCTGACGATTTATCTCAGATACATGTGTCTTGGGTATTATATTGGCTATAGGGCGTACGTGCTCATCTGATATATGCACAGGCCATACGCCTGTCTTCGTCACAGCATGCTTCCTAGCTTTAAATCCAGTAAGAGCTGCTATTGTGCACACCCAGTCTGCGTTAGTCTCTATACTAGAATAGTATACGAATCCTCCATCTTCGTGAGCACAGCCGTCCCAGTATTCTAGTTCTCTTATAAAATCTTTAAGAGCTTCTTCAGTAGAGTCGAGTAGCCAAGCCCCTAGATACTTTCTGTCAGGAGTAACCCAGCTAGGTATACTTCCTTTATAGATAGATATCGTAGTCCTGTCCGCATACTTTTTGCCGCGATACTCGTTGTACGCTATTCCGTTAAGTTCGAGTAATTCTTTCAATCTCTCTATCTTACGGCCTTTCTTAAGCGTGAATATTACTCTAAATCTTTTTACATTGAACCACGCATCTGCCTGTATAGCTGCTAGTAATCTAATCTGAGCAGATGTAAGAGTTCCGTTCAAACGAACATGTCCGCTAACAGGTACGAATAGTCTTCTGTTCAGCATTTCCTCTGCTTTAACAATACTCCATTTGTCAGTTTTTTGAGCTAAATGAGGTATTGTATGTTCTAGGGAGAACATGCAGGTCATCCCAGGATGCTTCACACAAATTAATTTTTCAGCGATACCTCCATCAAATCTGTCTGCTGGTAAGAAACTCATAGATAGATCTTCTTTAACCTGCAGTATCTCACCTCCGTTCCAATCTTGCAGACACACCCATCCTGAACGAGTAAGTACCTCTACATCGCCTGGTACGCAATAAGTCCCTGACATAATAGGCTCAGGCCTTGTTACATTTTCTCCATGGTATCCCATGCTCTTACGTACGGACTCTACAAACTTAGTACCTTGCGTGTTGCATTTTCTAAGGTTCATCAGCGCTGCGAACTTAGGATTGTCAGAGTGCTTGATCGCAAGTTTCAGCAACGACTCTTTATCAGTCGCAGGAGCTCCTTTAGGTGTCTTCTTGAGTGGCGAGTACTTCCACTCGCCGTATATCAGCTCTGCTAATTTCTTAGGGGATCTGACGATACTGATATCCTTACCAAGAATCTTCTCGTTCTCTTTTATCCTTTCACGTATATCCCCATCAAAGGGCGGTAAGGCCTCTGCATTGATGTGAACGCCGTTGATGTAGGATAGTGCCACGTCAACAATATTACCGCACTCTATGGCTGCTCCTGTCCGTTCTTTCTTACTCAATGCATCCCAATACATCCTGGTAAGTAGCGTCGAGTACATAGCGTCTTTTACGTTATACCTGATAAACCTGCGCCACTCCTCGTCTGTTTGCGGGATAGTAGTAGCATCAATCGCGTACTCCCCTACTTCAGGCCATACTTCTTTGACAGCCTCTTTCAGACCAAAGCCAACACCACCTTCTTCCTTATCTCTCCAAGGATCGTATCGCTTGAGTAACAGCATACCATCCAGCCACTTAAGCTGCTTGAGATAATGAGTTAAATCATATGCATTCAACCAGGCCAAATCGAATACTAGGTTCCAGCCAGTCATCACATACTTCTTCTCATTGCATATTCGCAATAAGTCGATAAGGTCTGCCCTAGATGGTTCCCTTATCTTCAGAGAGTGTTGAGTCGATTCTTCCCATACTGCAATACTCTTTATGCTTGCTTCCCCAGTCCTTGCCCTCCAAGGCTGCAAACCGTGGAGCGGGGTTTCCTGAGGCGTTTCTATATCTAATCCACACAGAATCATCTGCCGGTCTCTCCATGTTTTCTGTAAACGTAAGAAGACCGAATAACGTTAACTTCTTATACCCTTCCCATAAGAGGCTGCCATCTGATGAAATATCCCTATCATACAGATCGTTAAGCACCGACATAAAATTACTATGGGCGGAAAAGTAAAAGACCGCCTCTGTGAACCTGCGCTCCATTGGGCTTATTCTTCTATCTATGCGCCTCTCTGATATGGCTACTCCTTCCATATACTCCAGCCATGCAAATACTAATATCTCGTACTTATCTTCTGCCGCTATGACAGTCTTTTTATTATCATGCATCCGTTCAATGTTCTCCCCATGAACTTCTTGCCAGTCCTTTTACCGTACAGATACGCAGCCCTAAGCGCTCTGAGACCCGCATCCTTGTCTTTCGATAAATCTATGCTACGGGTCGCATTAACGCTCATGAGTTCAAAGTGATACCGCTTCTTCGGTTTTAGATCTTCATAATCCATTGTGACAATATAGCAATGCTACGCGATGTCAGTCAATGCAGTATTTATAATTAAGTGGCCTATATGCTTTCCGTTATGCACTAATTTAATTATAGGTCTTGTCGACTTAATATCAGTGCCTGACTCCAACGAAGTTACTGCACTTAATAGCTTCTGTATGGGTAACGTCGTACCTACGGTATGAGTCTCGTAGGTTGCGTCAGTGCATAACTTTATCTTAACCTCGTCTCGTTTCCTTGCTTTAGGGTCAATGTCAAAGTGCTCGCACAGCACATGCAGTATGGTTTCTATCCTGCATATCCTAGCTGCGATATCGTTATTGCTGTCTTTAATCATCTTTCTAGTAACCGATGCGGCGTGATTATTTGAGCTTTCGTAATCCATGATTATCTCCCTAAGCAAGAGAAGCGGTTCATAAGACCAATTATGCATAATGTTTTCATTATAGGTCTCCTTATTTTTTCAATGCGGTAATGGTTTCTGTCAGATTTATAGCTTCTTTTACTGCTGCTACTACTTCGGTTAGTTTGTTGCTCTTTTCGTCAGAAGTCTCGTAAAACGCTAAGATCTTCGTAGCGTTATCCAACATCTTCCTACTTTCTAATATGTTGAAACTGATAACTCTCTCGCTCCTTGCCCGTTTAGCATCGCCCATATATGAAAGAGCGTGAGCTAGAGATATCACCGCCCATGCAATCCTAGTAGCAGGTAACTCTATTCTTCCAAGAAGATCCGTATAGGATCTCTGATGGATGAGCCTCTCGTACGATACATCCCCAGTCCCTGGTATACCGCTACCCTCTGTTATGAATGGCATATACTCGAGAATTATTTTCTTGTTTAAGCTTCCGATAGAATCTTCAAGTTCGAAAAATCTAACGTCGTCTCTGAACGCATTGGCTACGTCTCTTGTGTGTCTGTTCGTAGTAACCGATGATCCTCCGGTAACGGCAAACACGTTAGGGCTGTCTGCCGCATCTTTCCACACTGCTGCTATATGCCTTCCATAACTGTAAAGATCTCCTCTATCAGTGTACGACAGTGTTAATCTCTTAGGACTCTTACAAGAGGTGTCGTTAAAGATAAAACTTCTCCAGGATGCGATAACTTCGTCGTTATTTCTTGGTGTGCCGACCACGCGGTCAGGCCAGTTTGCATTACTCATTTGAATCTCCTTGTCAGTAAGTAAATAGGAATTAATTGGTTTAGTTCTTTATTGCATGCATTGTTAAATACAATTCCATCATAGTGTTTGCTTCTCTTATTTTATCTGCGAGAGAGGTGGTGACTGGAATCGGTATTGCTCTTTCAGACTGCACATGAACGATCCTCATCGCACTATCTAGCCTATCGTTAACTATCCTTAACTTGTCGGCAGTTAATCGACTTACTCCCCCTGCTTTTTCTGTGTGGTAGAACGCTTCTCCAACACACCGTAACATCCAGTCGAGTTGAGCAGGAGGTTCATTATCTGTGTAAAATATGTCGTCCAACCCCCTGCCAGTAACGGCGGACAATATCAATGCAGATACTTTATCCAACCCCCTGTGGCGTATCGTTTCAGACATGCCCCAGCTCTCTAGCTGGATAAGCGGGTCTATCCTTACAAGACTTCCTGCAAGCCATGCGGTACAGGATGCGATTAGGCACTGGTGTATTTCTTTAGATACTCTATACTCATTATGGTTATCTGATATCCTGCCTAAATCATCTAGCGCGAATACCAGACCGTTACTGCATATCCTAGCCGCAGGAACTCCTAGAATCTCAAATGTTAAGTTCTTCGAGAATCCACACATCGTGCCTACTCTGGAGTGTGGAGGCAATTTCCCCCTTGCAATCGCTATCCAATTGTCTATCGTTCTTAAATCTTCACTAATACTTTCATTATCTAATCCCATGCATCCCCCTTTAATTTATTGGTTGTTTCAAATAATAGAATTTCCTTGCCCAATCTGTTTAGCATATTGAAAACATTCTCGTCTATATCTATACAAATTTCTCTGTTGCAAAATCTGGACAGTGCTACCGACGCATCATAAATACGATCGTATGATTTACTCAGTAAACCGATCGTACCGTTTAGATGTATCTCTCTAATTGGAGGCATTGCCCAAGAGCCGCTGAATGTTTTTTGAGCAAACTTCCGATACTCATCCAGATAGAACATCATCATCGCATCCAACATCATGCATTTAGCCCATAGAATTTGTATGCGGGCGTCCCTATTTACTCTCTGCAAGATTGTGTGAGGACTCTCATCTTCTATACAATCTACGAGACTGCCCATGTTGTAGCTAGGGTTGTCTATAGACTCGTCCAGTACGTATGTGTATGTGTGAAACCTCTCCAAATCTACAGAGTATTCTCCGTTCTCCAAGCCTAATCTCTGAACGTAATGCACCCTACCTGGGAACGCAACCTGCAGTTTTTCTAGTATGTACGCAGCGATCGTATCTCTAGTCGTTGCTGCCATGTTCTTCTCTATATCTATGAATATGTGCGGTGGGTCAGCCCCTTGTACAGGCCTATCTAAAACTGCGTACAGAATACCTGCAACATACATCTCATCATCTTCGCAATAAAATGTGGCGTCTGTCATGTGTCCGCACTTGCACTTAGACCCGCTCTTTATTGCTTCTACCCAATGAATAACCGCCTGAGGAAGGCCTGCTAGGCAATATCTTGTCGATACCATTCTATTCTCCAGTGAGTGCACGCACTCAGTTGATTGCTAACCTTCGAGTTCTGCTATTGATTTCAATAACACAACTCCTTCGTATAGTTGGTCTAGTCTTTTAGACGAATTAATGTCTACAACCACATGCCCTCTAGATATAACGCGAATGGCTTCTGCAGCCGCTGCAAACTTCCTTTCAGCCACCTTAGCGTCATATGTGATAAGTGAGTCGACAATGTTCCTGGTTATCCACTCTATCTTTACAAGGTTACGGTTGACGTGTCTAAGGCTTCTTCTAAAATCAAATCCTCTTAACATAACATTTAGCCATCTTCTCGCTTCTTCTATGTTGGCTGCTGCCACTACCAAGGCCATCTCCGCATTATTCGCGTCGATCTCTAGCAGTCTCTTACTTGCTTGAGTTCTAATTGCATCAACGGCATGATGTGTGACGTCAAACGGCACGATGACAAATGTAATGCCATCCTCAGAAATAGCCGCGATAGCTACATCCATAACCGCCCCTACACGCTGCAAAATATTGTCATGATTCAACAAATAACTAATGCCTCGTATTCGAGTAGACCTACCTTCGCTGTTTGCATTCTTTATAAATTGATCGATAACGGCTTCATCCAATGGGTCTAGTACTGCAGAATCAACAAGTGTCACGTCAGGATGTCCTCTTAATTTAGTCGTCAAGCTCGGCATATATAACCTCTCCAAAAGGTACTTTTACTGTTTCTGTGCCTGTTACCCATGCACAGGGTATCGATGTCGATTTTGGAAAATCGCCGTACAGATCTGTAAACATGATCAGCACATCTGCATCCGTGTAGTGCTGCTCCACACGCTCAAACACTGGCCGGAAGTTAGTGCCTCCACCTCCAATTGCTCGCAGCGTCACATCATAGCTCCTATGTTCTAATGTGTGCTCCGCCAGAACCTTAGCATCGAAGTAAAGGATCGTTACATCCTTCGGTCTGCACTGCTTAAGAATATCGCTGATATGTGCTGACATTCTGCCCAACTGAGTCGTGGTAATAGACCCTGAACAATCCACCCCAATAACAACCCTTCTGAGCGTGTTATTGTGCCTTACCGGACAGATCAGATTCCTTGTCTGCAAGATGCGGTTATTTACACGGCTCCATGAGTTTTGAGTCCGATCTTTGCTAACCATAAACTGACGCAGGACTTTGTGCCAAGGTGTGCGTTGGTTCAAGACAATGTTAGCAATCTCCCGCAACAAACTTGACGACTGATCACCGTACATCTTTCGGCTTTTAGCAATGGCATCAGCAACCCTTTGCTTAGTTTTACCTTCAAGTTCCTGGATAGAATCCTCCCCCTTGTAATCAATAAGATCTGCTAATTCGTTCAGCTCAATAGCACTGATTAGCTTCTCGTCTTTCATTAGTAACTCATAGATCTGTTCCGTACTCATTCTGCCGTATGCAGGGTTATACAGTCCATCTTTTGGCATAGTCATGTTGCGTTGACCCATCAACATCCCGTTGATCGCATAGTCTGCCGCTATGTTCCATACCATTGGATTCCTGCCACCTCTGCGCAACGAATGGAGCAGAGCTACATGCATGACTTCATGAGCTAATACAAACACTGCTTCGAAAAGAGTTAGTTTTGAAAACAGCTCAGTATCGAATTTGATTGATGTGCCATCCGTGCAAGCCAGTACTCTGTTGCCATTAACTTCAAGGCAGTCCAACTCTTCTATCTTTAGCGAGTACAGGATATCCGTGAAGAATATGTCCTGACTCGTCAGCATTTTTACACATGCATTGGAATACGCTTTGCTCATGGCTACGCCCTCTTAGATATGATCTCGATCAATTCAGGTTTACTTTTTATCCAACCAACAAATTTCTCCGACTCTGTTATTTTCTTCATGTCTGGATTGCGACCCTTGTACAAGAGTCTCATAAACAATACCTGCAACTCCTGGTCGTACCTGTCAACATATGAGAATACCGATGTAGCTTCTTTGAACTGCACTGACTCTGCCAGCATCGCCATAACTGCATAACGATCTGATACCGCGCCAGGTATCTCAGCCTGTTCAGGATTGGCCACAATATCCGTGTACTTAACCAAGGTCTTCATCGCACGCACGAAGCCTATAAACTCCCGCCCTACTGCTTCCCCAATATCGCCGATAATCTCGTCTTCAGTGAGTTCTTCATCATGTGCCTCCGCATCCTTAATGGCGTTACTTAACCTAACCCATGACCGAGGATTCGCCCATTGTGTCCGAGTATTGGTACTAAGTAACTGTTCAAAATTATCGATAAGGTCAGGCCTTGCAGTTAAGAACGATACGACACTAGAAACAACTCCGATATCCTCGAAATGGGGCATAGTCGTTTTCACATCACAGAACACTGTAACCGATCTGCTGCGGGATAGTAGTGCTAACGACTGACTAACTACGCCAGAATGATGCGCGATGTCGTTACTATCGGAGATAACGATTACATTCTTAGGCTTCATGAACCCGCCCATATCTTCATTGTTCAGATACTTCTGCAAGCATTTATTGGTATCTTGATCTGCGTTCCAGAATTCCCCTAAGAACACGATACCTCTCTGATCTGGGCAGTCAAACGCATTGGGCAAGCGAGTGTTATGCATAGTAATCAACTGCTTTGTTTTCATATCTGGTACGACCGCAGTGAAATCTAACGGACTCATCGCAGGTGTGTACAGTATCCAAAGCTTAAAGTCTTTGTCCTTCTGCTGAATATCTTGAACGGTCTGTTCAATTATGGATGTCTTACCTATGCCTGGGTTTCCACTAAAATGCACATTCGTTCCGGTACGAACTGCACGTTTGATGATGTTTTTCATTTCTGATAATGATGTCATTTTGATTCTCCTTGTTAATTAGTAAGTAGGTTGAGTTCAGTGAACTCAGTTGATAGACCGTGATTTCGCCCGAACTACGTTCGTGCTACTCACTGTGTAACTCATTGATTTATAAGTACATTATACTACATTTGATACATTCTGTCAATATGACAGCATTTCCTATGGTTGTTTTATATCTTTGGACGTGTATAATTCTCCTTGTTCTTCGGTAGTAATCTCTAGCTGCCCTTTTCCTCTCGGGCAGCTACCTCCAATTAAGACGACGCATTGTGCAACCTTCTGCATAAGCGATTCACCTCTTCCTTCTGGCATATAAGCTCCCGTTTCAACTCTGAGTAACGCTCTCCGAGGGTGTTCAGCCTATCTCTGATGACGTCGAGTATGTTATCGTCTCCAAATTTCTTAGCTTCTTTAAACGCCTTTATCGCTTTAGAAAGATCGAATCTCGCATACTCCAAATCGCACTTTAAATTGAATGCATGTTCTTCCTGCGCCTCTACCTCATCGGTCAGCGCTACTTCCTGTTCGAACGCTTCTAGCATACTAGATGCATAGTTAAGGGCTTCTGCTTCGGTATCGCACACATGAGCACAAAATCTCCGCTGCGGTAACCAGTCATTTTCGGACTCGACATCAAGTACTGCTACGAATTTCCACTTGCGCTTCGATTTGAAGCGTGCAATTGCTGTAGTAGCAGTTATTGCTTCGCTATCACTACCTACACTTCCTTCAAACTTATCTACTGTTTCATTGCCGCTGTCGTCTGTGACCAACTTGTACTTTATCGTTGAGTGTCTCTCGTACAAATACCGATTGCCCTGCATATCTCTTCGTTTCTCATAGTTATCCTTAGTGACGACTGATATTCGGCGCGTACGTTTTTTCTTTATCGATTCGTGTATTTTTGAGTACAGTGCACTCACTTGATCGATCGGTTCTATTGGATGATATTCCCCATACATGTCTGTAGACTTTAACTTTATCATCTCAAAGTTTATGTGGTACGCCCATGCAGGTATGCTCAGTCGATCATGCTCATCTACCCTGTGATGAGGGCAACTCATGCTGTATTTATCGATATAGTTAAGGATAATTGGCGCGTATTTATTCAGCAGCCTGCGCCTCGCATCTACTCTGCCATGCTTATTGATAACACCAGTTAAATTAAAGTACGTGCATTTCTGCAGTACGTAAGCCTCTACATCCATATTACACATAACGCATCTCCTCTTTAATTTCTAGCACTTGTTTTTTTGTTGCATGTACCGAAGATTGGTAATTCTATTTCTGTACATCTCCGCTTCGTGCTTCTCTGCGTTTTTAAAATCCATGAAAAATAAGGGAATTATCAGGAAATATCCTAATATTCCTAACGCCACATTCCTAGCTGTCTTGTCTGACTCTATTGTCAGTCTGTTAAACTCATTCGTGGCCGTCATGATCTCCATATCAATATCGTCACACGTCATGATTTTGTCTGTCGGTTTAACTGTTTCTATAGGCCTTGGATCTCTGCCAGCACAACCAACCACAATAACAACCATTAATAAAACACATAAACTACGCTTCATACTTTCTCTCCTTAATAAACTACTTGTTAATCGGATGAGTTCATTGAACTCAGTTGATGAAACAAAGAAACGATTGGAATCGTGTTTTAATTGACCCATAAAACCCCCTTTTTTATATATTGAAACATTCTTAGTTTTGCATTATATTGGGTTCGGGTGTGCAGTTTTTGTTACGATCTACTGCATATTCTGCTGCGGAGGGCGTTCCCCTTATATCGTCCTCTGCGGCGTCATTTAACCTTTAGGAGATTAAATATGGCTGATGATAGCAGCGAGATTGTCAAAGAGCAGTCCGAAAGTGTTGCAGCAACGAACCTCAAAACTTTAGGCGACGGCCCGAGTTTTTACACCAACCTAGCGTATGGTAACGCCGTTGCAAACCAGCAAGCGATGAACCAAATCAATTTGGCAATCGTAAGCAAGGCAGCAGAATCTATTCTAGCTACAGACCCACGTGAAGGCGGTGCCGACATCGCTGGACTGATGCAGCTTGTGAAGGCGGCACAGACCACCCCTCCAATTACCGCCAACCCTATCGCGGGTAACGGCGTTTAATTAAAACACCCTCCTTGTGTTACCACCTGGGGTAAAACTCAGGTGGGTTTTCTTCCTCCTCTCTGGTGCTTAAACACGATATGGTCTACCGTTGGTTTAATCATCTTGTAGTAGTACATGGAAAATGTCTGATAGTCATAACTAATCCCGTCGGACTTGATCGTAAGTCCTCTATCTCGCAATCCTCCCCATAACGTCTTCGCACTTGGATGCACACCTGTTTTCAACAGTTCTTTCGCAATCTCCTCGCATGCACCTGATACTGACTTCAGGAAATTCTTGTACGTCTCCCTTGCTTCTCTTCTACTTTCCACTCCCTTATTGTAGAAGTTCATTTCCTCTTTTGTTTTTTTAGAGTTAGCCTTAATTTTCGGTATCTTTTTCAATGCATTCCTATTTGCATGGTCGAGCATCTCCTTTTGCAGGACTCCAAGTAGGTGTACTACGTCTCTCATTTGCCATCCCCTTTCATACTGACGAGAAGCCCCCTAATTTCGATTAACTCCTTTTCTATATACTTTTGCCTATCCTTAAGCGTTTCTATCGACTGGCTTTGATTCTGGCAAGCCTCTCCGGTCACATCAATCGATGCACTGTGTTCATTTAGTCTTTTTGCAATTTCACCTGTCGCTTTCGATAGCAAATCCATGTTTTTATTTGCCTGGTTGTTGTTGCTAATAATATTCAGCAGGATTCTCAATACTTCAGCGACGTGTGTTTCTAGATCGGTCAGTCGTCTTTCTATTGTTTTAGGTTGCGGTAACATTAGTCGTCCCCCCATAACATAAAGCAATCTCCAAACGACATCGTTTTGCTTTTGGCACAGAGTGCGACATCTTCGTCTGAGTCATCGCCCCAAAGATACATGGTGTCCAGATCATCGTCAGATACACTGCGCTTTTTGTTCGTGCTTTTCGCGACAGTAGTCTTTGCAAATATGCCATCCTTCGCGCTGGGTGAGTTCAGTGAACTCAACAGAATTAACTGCTTAGTAACTGAATCCATCGATGGTTTAATAATTGCATACGTTGCACCGCAAGAGATTGCAACGATGATTATGATTCCTAATAGTCTTGTAAACATAGTAGTCCCTTTTAAATATATCTATTGTATTTAGCGAGTAGCTCGAACGGAGTTCGGGCGGAATCGCGTTATTATTTACTTAATTCCTCTAACGTTCTTACTGTGTTGAACCACCTCAGCACTTGCGTCTTAGCACCTTTTACATCTTTCTCTACGTCTCCATACTCCATCGACGCAAGCTCATCATCAGGCAAATAGGTCTTAACTTCAAACTCGCTCTTAAATCTTTCCTCTATGGTTCTGATTGCATTAACTGCAATTCCTATATTGACGATATGATCTGCACTGAGCGACTTAGAAGTTTTTAGCTTATGTGCTAGCCCTTTGACCCTTATCGTTATTACTTCATGCACCTTATGAATCGCACTGGTCTTACCCAATTCCGAATTGTGTAAGTTAAACGGGTACATATTAATCGCACTGGTCTTACGCAATTCCGAATGGTGTAAGCTAGACAGGTACATATCTCGCTTAAACGGAACACAAATTCTCTCCTCCATACTAAACGCTTTCTTTACCAGGTTATTGAACTTGGTCGTCGTGGTAGAACTCTTGGCAGACCTAGGGGGTATCTCTATTAGAACTTCCTTGCCCCAGTCGTCCATCATTTTCATTGCAACCACATAGCCCTGATGCACCAACAAATTGTCGTACGACTCCCTCCAGTGAATGTTACTTGTCGATTCTATCTTAAGCCCTTCAGTGTTTATAGGCACGATCAACTCCACCGACCACAGCCAGCAGTAAATTATTTCCCAGTGATCTGACAGGGTATAAGGACAGATTCGTTTATTACTCGCTGAATCGTATAAGAAGCCATATCGATGCATCCTTTTCGCCACGCCATCTATAAGTAATTCCTTATAGTTAGGGTGGTTAATCATAAGTGCCTGTGTTTTGGCTTTATTATCATGCAATCTAGATTCGAACCAGTCGTCGATGAGTGTCTCGGCTTTTTCTTTGACGAGATCTCGAACTGCTTTACTTCCTAGCATCGCTGCAGCACTGCCTCTGTATCCAATTGCTGCAATACCAATCTCTTTCGCCAGTGCAGACTTTACTGCATCCACCTGATGTATCACGGCGGCTGATGTTACCTTTTGTCTTATCTCATCTAAGGACAAGAAGTACCTACTTGAATCTCCTCTAGCTATATTAATCGCTGTATTCTTAACGATAGTATCCGCTTCGTATTCTGCATCGAAATACTTAGTCCAACTCAACATCACACCTTGCATTCTTTCGCTGAGTGCACTGAACTCAGTCGTTCTGGATGCATCTATTTCCTGTTGTGTCAGGCTTGCATTTTGGTACTTATTTGCGCCTGCGTCCTTGTGTTCTTCAGTCATCACCACGCCTCCTTATATTTTTTCGTACTGACCGCCAGTTTAAAGTTAGGACTCCCTCCAAATATCCACGTAAGCTCATTAATCGCATCATCAACGGATGCATATGTGTTTGCATTTATGGGCTTGTTGGTATCGTCGTCTATAAGATAATACTTATTGGCTACGTGCAAATCCTCAGCAACGCTTATCGATTTCGTTAGTGTTGCAACCCTGTGTTTTACTATTTTCATTGCCAATCTCCTTTATCTGACCATAATTATAGACCGTGCTTATAGACCGCACTTATAGACCGCGATTCCGATCGTACTTCGTACGATCTACTCGCTGGGTTTCGTGCTTCACTCGCTGGGTTTCGTGCTTCACTCGCTGTTCTTTTAAGGCGCTTCTGATTAATTTTCTACTCAGTATTTTTTCCTGTGGCAGCCCTCGCTTCCAGCGATTGTAAATCACTGCATAATCGATCTTTAAGTGCCTACTCCATTCTGCAATGGTCTTCGTCACGCCTTCGTACTCTATGAGCACACCTCTGTTCGCTCTTGAATGCACTGAGAGTATGCAATCCACAGGCAACTTCCTTCGATACCTTGAATAGAGCATTTCCCTACTACACCCAAGCAATTCAGCCCATTCAGTCAGTGTTAGATTCTTTCCCAAAAACTCCAACCTCAGCGTAGGCATACCAGCTCTCGATGTTCGCTTGTCCCGCACCTTGAATATCTCGGCTACGGTTTCGGCTACTTCTGCTCTACGGTAGATCGTTCTCGGCGCTACGTTTAAAATCTCTGCCCATTCTGCAATGGTCTTGGTTTCGTTCTTGTACTTTATATAATTCCTACCATCTTTCTTAAACATGAAGTTCATATGCTTTTCTCCAAATATACCGCGATTCCGATCGTACTTCGTACGATCTACTCGCTGGTGAGTTCAGTGAACTCACCTGATAGACCGCGCTTTTCGGTCGTACTGCGTACGCCCTTCGCGCTGGGCTCACTAGGTAAGTTCTTGATTTCTAAGATCTATTATACACGAGTAGAGACATGCTGTCAAGATAGATCGTTGTCCTTAATTATCTTTATCGTCGCGGCTTGCTCTTTACGAAATTCGGCTGTCATTTCTTCTTCCTCCTTAACCATTGAATTCAATCGGTATTGGGTCACATGCACATAATTCCTCAATCTCTTGATCGTTGTGCGTATCCTTGGCATCTCATCCTTATATTGATTATCCCTGGATGCCTCCTCTAACATTTTTATCTTCAACTTCGAATCCCTTATGTTGCACTGCAACAGCGCTATTTTGTGTGCATTCTTGGATTCAAGTATCTTCGTTCTTTCCGGCAATACTCCAGCATTCTTCAATACAAGGATGGGTCTTGCATAAATAACGTGCTTTTCGGTCGTACTGCGTACGCCCTTCGCACTGGTCGCTGGGTTGGTTTCGTTGTGAACTTCACTTTTTCCATTTGTATTGTATGCAGGTGATCTTTGAGACAATACCATCTCTACAAAGTCCACCAACCCTCCCGATATAATCATGCGTATTCCTTTATCGCTTATAGGCCATATCGACGGCCTACTATTGTCGTAGAATAGCACAGCGAAATCTCTTAATAGACCGGAATTAGCACGAATGATAGGCACTACAATCAAACCACTCCTTCCCTTCACTTTCATCGTGCATTCCGCCCCAAATAGAATAAATAGCATATGCAATAGTTTTTTCTTTTCTATCGAGATTAGGCGGCTCCTTTCGGCAACTACTGCCTCGACGGATGCACAATACAAATCAAGATTCTGGCTTACGTTTTTACAATTACTTTCAATCTCATCCACTCTTTTCCAGTATGCAGTCCAATAATCCCTTGCCAGCCTAAATGAGTGCTCCAGCTCTCCATCAGAATGCATCGATACTAAAACACCACTCATCGGAATTGCTTTCTCTTCTGCACTCCTTGATCCTAATAATCCACTTATCAATTCTATTTCAAACCTCGCCAGGTCTATATCCATTTTATTGTGTCCTATATAAATGCAATTTTTGTTTAGCACAGCGTTGTGCTGATGTCCTACCCGTTTTTAACGGATTTCTTCAAAACCGTCGAATTTTTCCGTTATAACCGACATTATAGCAGCTTTTTTACCAATTAAAAACAATAGGTATTTGTACTGTTCCAGTTAATTTTTAAAAAACAGTGAAAATTAAATTCGTTAAATATGCATTTAGAATGGGGGTTTTTGTAGGGTTTTTATGTTCGAATTGATATATTTGACGTCACCCCCTTTCAGAAAAAAGGAATGTTAAGGGATAATTAAATCGGCTGAGATGCTTTAATAGACGGGATTAAATATATGCACTATCATGTTACAGAATTTGTAAGCACAGGCATATGGTAAAAATAGGCACTTGTGAGTACGTAGTTTCAGACTTGTAGTTGCTCTTAGGTTAATCTCTTGTGCTAACTATATCACAAGGCTTGCGACGAATTAAGCAGAAATTACTTTGCATAATCGATAGGATAATGTTTGACGAAGATCAAGCAAAATGGTGAATAATAGATTTAGCAGACCATCGGAGGTCTGTATGTGTGCTGGATATTGTGCATGACGGTGGGATGAAAAGAAATTAAGGGTTTGGGGAGAGGTATGAGTGGTGCGGTTCTTGGGGTTTGACAAATATGATGGGTGGATAGAGATTAAAGAAGTTTTGGAGCACAGGTTTTTAAAGGACTGATAGTTTTCTTTGAGGGCTTTCAATAAAATATTTATATTGCATAAATTGGCTGTAAAAAAGTATCCCTTATGCCATCAGTGTGCTAAATTTCGACTTTTAATTTACTATATGCATTTATATAAAATCTTATTTATTTATTTATATGCATATAATATAGATAAATAAAGGGTTTCGAAGGTTTTATATAAATGCATTAGTAAAAATGTTTTTTAGTATAGTTGGTCGTGCTGAGATGTGTAAAACAGTATTTCCTTAACGATTTTTACAGGTTTTTAGAAAAAATTTCCTAGAGGTAGTACAAGAGTGTATGATCTACCGATTTTTTGGATTTTTTAAAAACCCTGAGACATTTTGCGGTTCTTCAACAGTTTTTATGCTATATAAGTTTTTGTAACACAGCAATCCAGGTGTTTGTAACCTGTTCGTATGGTAGCAATGTCTGCCTTAAATCAGTTTTTCTTGATAATACAAGCATACTGAAAGTACTCACATTTATTTTCTTTTGCTGTCATGTATCAATCAATTTTGTGTTGTTCGTAAGTGATCGTCCTTTGTCCAACGTTATTTTACTACTGTCGCGTTTAAAGGGGGGTAGAATCGATTATATGAGTTAGGTTAAGGGGTAAGTATAGGCAAGGATAAAATAACGCCTAGAATCGACTCCTGGTGAGAATTGAAGGCATCCAGTGAGTGCATGAACTCACTAGATTTTGAGGGCGAGAAAAAACTCCTAAACCGTGAAAATTTTAGGGGGCTGATGAAAGCACAAATCATGCCAGAAATTAAAGAAGCACAAATCATGCCAGAAATTCAAGAAGCACAAATCATGCCAGAAATTCAAGAAGCACAAATCATGCCAATGTTTGAGATTTGGAAAAAGAAAACCCCCTAAACCTTTTAAAGTCTAGGGGGTTGTCAGTTAATGCATTTCTACGATGCTAGTTTGCGCTCTAAACCTTTGATTACTCCATGCAATCCCATGATAAGCTCGTGGTCGCTACTGGGTTTCAACTGCTTATCGACTAACCGCAATAAGTCGATAGCTGCGCTAAATGCTGCTTTTGCGTCTGCAAAGTCTGCGATAGTTGCAGATTCTACCACTTTTGAGTCCTCAGCCTTTTGAGCTTCGGCTTCGCTTTTCGCTTTCTTCATTGCTGTCGGTACGGCTTCAGAGATTGCGCCCTTGAAGCTTCTCAACGAATCCGCTTTATCAATGCATTCTACAACCGCGCCCCAGCCTTTGCCGCTTACTACTTGCCTGGTTCCGCGTTGTTCGCTCCCTACAATGCCACCGAAAGCCACCTTACGCGCGTTGTTCAAGTATTGAACTCTTGCCCTTGCTACTTCTGGTAGGTCTTTAAATACTTCTTTAACATCCTGAACTAAAAGGCCATACTTTTCAGTGTCGGCAAGTATCTTCTCGCTTGCCATTAGTACCGCCTTGAAGCTTATCCACTCATTTCCGCCAGCGCTGAACGTTGCTTTAGCGTTTGAGTAATCTATCAGAATCAAATCATGCAAGCTGTCAGGCTTCGCGCCCTTGGCTTGCTTGCCTTTCGCCTTCGTTGCTTTTGCGTCTTGATTGCTTGTGTCGCCTGCGTTTCCAACAAAGGTTAAAACATCAATTAGTGTACTCATGATTATATCCTTGTAAATAAGTTAGTAAGATATAAGCCTTTCAACAGCTTATGAACCAATTATACAGGGAATCAGACATGCTGTCAACTTAACAAAATCGTCTGAGTGCGCGAACTCACAGGATAGCAGGGGGTTGCAGGCTTTTAAAGCATCCTTTTTGACCTGTCAGTATGGGGGGAGGGGGCGGACTGCGCGTGTGTGGGGGATCTTCTATAGGTAGTGCTCTCAAAGCCTGAAAGGGTTTTTCAATTGTCTCTAAGATACTATAAGAATCTTTAAGATTTTGTACTCATACTGTCAAGGTGTAGGAATCTATAAGCCTTATCAGGTCTTGATCTTAGTCTGACAGACCAGCAGGTTTTTAGGAATGTCTCCAAGAAACTATAAGAATCTGTAAGATTTTGTACTCATCCTGTCAGAGTGTAGGAATCCATAAGCCTTACCAGGTCTTAATCTTCTTCTGACAGACCAGCAGGTTTTTAGGAATGTCTCTAAGATACTATAAGAATCTTTAAGATTTTGTACTCATACTGTCAAGGTGTAGGAATCTATAAGCCTTATCAGGTCTTGATCTTAGTCTGACAGACCAGCAGGTTTTTAGGAATGTCTCCAGGAGTATTTAGAAATCTTTTGCTAGTTGTTTTAAATGACCCCAATCCTTTACTACACCTAACCTTAGCAAGTTTATAAGCCCGTCTTCTATACGTAAGCGTTTGTGTATCTGCGCTCCAGTAGCGTTGTTCCAACTTTGGTCCTCACCTAACGAAGCTCGTTCTTTTATGATGTTGGCTATGGCGATGTAGTGACCTCTATGCGACGGTTTGCCTAAAATGGGTATGGCTGCGGCTGCTATGGAGTCATTTAATTCAATAAATGCATCCCCACTATCGTCTCTTAACTCAAGTAGCCGACCTCTAATAAATGTCTTGTGGATTTCTAATTGGAACTTAGGAGATAGATCTTGGGCTGCTAAAAGTAGTATGTATAGATGTGCATAGGTAACGCCTGTTCTACCGCGTGTTGTAGTTATAGCGGGTCTGCTAATTTCAGACTCTACTTCTTTTATGTATGCAATAGTTTTATCGAGTTTTAGCCAATTGCGGATATAAACAGGATCGGCGTTTAGTTCGTCGTATCTATATCTATTGCCTATCGCAAACAATTCCGTGAGATTTCCCATGTAGTCCTTATGACCAATCTCCAACGTACCGTATTTAAAATTAACTAACATTTTTTGGTTTGTTTTCATTTTAATATTCCTTGGTAAAATATCTGCCAGTTGTTTAATTTAAATATCTGAATTTCAGATGATTTATTTTAATATCTGACAGATATTTTAGCAATAGATATTTAAATAAGTAGTCAAATCCAAAAACACCTGCATAATCTGCTGGTTATTCTTGTTTACATGAGACAGATCATAAGGTATTCTCAAGGGCATGAATAAACCAGATAAGACTAGAACCCCAATATTTAAAACCTGCCCAGGATGCGAGATCCGGCCAAGACACCAATTACATGCATCCGTAGAGAATTTTGGAGTAAATACGTCGAGAAAGGACGGGTTGCAGGTGTATTGTAAAGCCTGCCTAGCACATAGAAGGAAGGCGGCAGGTGTTCGAAAGGATGCATACATCGAAAAATTGGAGAGGGCTGTTTTAAGGCTGAGAGCGAAAATTATGTCAGGAGAAGGGCACAATGACCAATAAAATGCATGAGTGGATGGATGGAGTACAGCACGAAGGGCGTACGCAGTACGACCGAGAAGTGCGGTCTGAGTGGGATGATTTGAATGCGCCGATAGCAGGGAAAGATCAGTTGGACGCAGCTGTATGGGATGACGAAAGTACCGATGAGATTATATTTGCATCCAAGGTAGCCCCAATTAAAAGGCGCGATTCCAATCGGTCGGGGACCGATCTACTCGCTTCGGAATCACGGTATAGCAGCGAGAAGCAATCAGTGAGTAGCACAAACGAAGTTTGTGCGGAATCACGGTCTTTCCGAGATGTTGCATACCAGGAAGTAGAGATACGAGACCCGTCAGATATATCGTATCCTGTATCGTTGCCGATTGAGTTGGCGCTGAACGAGCACCCAGCAGGAGATATTTGTAGGTCGTATGGCATGAGTGTAGACGATCTGACAAGGTTGATGGAGGATCCTGTGTTTTCAGCCGCGTTGAAGAACGCTAGAAATATGCTGAAGAAAGAGGGGGTGTCGTTCAAGCTCAAGGCCAAAATGCAGGCGGAGGAGCTGTTGAAAACGTCGTGGGGCATAATACACGACCCTAGGTCGCCGCATAGCGTGAGGGCAGATCTTATAAAATCGACGGTGAAGTGGGCAGGATACGACGTATCTGAAAACACCTCTGTGCATACAGGCAGTGGCTTCGCGATCAATATTAACTTCAGTAAAGAAGATGTTAGTCGTAGGGATCGAGAGAAATTAGTTATAGACCATGAGTAATGTAGAGTACACACCGCCTCCAACTGTGGAGGACTTTATTAAGTGCAAATTGGACGGGGAGTTGTTTTACTCGTACATTGTAGGGCCGTATGGGCCTGTGTCTGGAGATACAGAGTTTCTTACTCCGACAGGATGGAAACGAATAGACCAGTACGAGAATACGGATAAAATTGCCCAGTGGATACCGGATGACTTCGATTCTGTCAAAGGAAAGCTTGAGTTTGTTCTGCCGAAAGATTACATCGTTACAGACGCAGATTATTTTATCCACTTTAGAAATAAGAATAGTCTGTCTATGATGGTGTCTCCAAACCATAGAGTGCCTTACTACGATTACAGAGGGGTTCTTCAGGTAAAAACGGCTCAGGAGTTGGCAGCGAGTCCATCGAAAGCGACGATACCAACCGCATTCGTGCCTAGGAATATGCCTGGTTTAGGGATGAGTGAGAATATGATTCGTTTAGCAGTGGCAATTCATGCTGACGGGCATTTTCCAGATAAATGCACAAATGGATTCTGTCTTTTTAATTTCCGCAAGAAAAGAAAGATAGAAAGAGCGAAGATATTGCTGGATTCCTTAGGGATAGAGTACGAAGAAAAAGTGTATGATGGCCGACCTACAGAGGTTATCTTAAAGTTTTACAGCCCTTATGTGGGTAAAAGGTATGATGGTAAATGGTGGGGAGCTACAAGAGAAGAGCTGGAAATAATAATTTCAGAGATAAACTTTTGGGATGGAGCTTATTTAAGTCCTGATTGGAGGTTCTTTACTGTAAATAAATCATGCGCTGATTTTATTCAGTATGCTGCTCATGCCGTAGGAGGAAGGGCGTCTATATGTAAAGTAATCAACAAAAAAGATAATTGGAAAGATCATTACATAGTAAATATAGCCAGAGTTGGAAGTATGAAAGCTTCGGTAATGGTTAGGAGCGATAACTGCACAAGAGAGATTATTCCGGCAAAGGGGCTGAAACAGTATTGCTTTTCTACAGAATCATCGTTTTTTCTGGCCAGACACGCTGACAGAGTATTCATAACAGGCAACAGTGGTAAGACGACAGGGATGTTGTTTAAGATTGCATACATGGCCAAGTTGCAGGATAAGGATCCAAGGGATGGGCTGAGAAAATCAAGGGCAGTTGTGGTTAGGAATACGGCGGCGCAGCTCAGGGATACCACGCTGTCTAGTTGGAATTATTGGTTCAAAGATGGGCAAGCAGGGAAGTGGTTCGCGACAAAAGTAATGTTCTTGCTGAAATTTGACGATGTAGAGTGTGAAGTGATGTTCCGTGCACTCGATACAGAAGAAGACGTAGCAAGGGTATTGTCACTTGAGATTACGTTCGCAGTGATCGATGAATTCGTGCAGATCCCTGGCAAAATTGTGGAGGCGTTGTCTGGACGGTGTGGCAGGTATCCGCCCAAAAAAGACGGAGGGGCGACGAATTTTGGCATGTGGGGAGCGAGCAACCCTGGAGAAGAAGGTACATGGTGGCACAAGCAGTTAGTAGAAGAGCCGCCGAGCAATTTGTTTTACTTCCATCAGCCGAGTGGGTTGGCTCGAGACGCAGAAAATCTGGAGAATCTGCCAAATAAATACTACCAAAACTTACTAGCAGGTAAATCAGATGCATGGATAAAGCAGTTCGTGGAAGCGGAATGGGGCTACAACGTAAGCGGACAGCCGGTTGTGCCTACCTTTTCCAGAGAGTTGCATGTGAGTAAATATCCGATCGAGCCAAATCAGAATATAGAATTGATCATTGGTTACGACCCAGGATTGGCAGGAAGTGCGCTGATATTCGGTCAGATGGACTTATTTGGCAGGCTGTTGGTCTTTGATGAAATCATCCTGCAGAATTACGGCACAGAACGTATGATACGAGATCGGCTGTTGCCACTCATAAAGCACAAATATGAGGGGTTTGATGTGGTAATTGCACCAGATCCGGCAGCAAATTCTAGAAGTATGAGTAACGAAACATCGATCGTGCAGATACTAAAAGAAGAAAAGTGGCGTAAATACTGGAGAGTTAAGGTGGATGACAATAATTTATTGTCTCCAAGGTTGGAAGCAATAGAAGCGTTTACGACGAAAATAACGGAAAAGGGTCCAGCGCTTAGAATCGATGCATCGTGTAAAGTGTTGATCAGAGCGCTGACGGGCGGTTGGCGGTACGAGAAAACGCAGAAAGGGATAGAGAAGGTAGTTCCTGAAAAGAATGAATATTCTCATCCTGGAGATGCGTTTGGCTACCTATGCAGGTATCACGTAAGATACAATGCAGGAAAAACTCGTAGAGTCAGACACTTAAGTAACGTGTCTAGTACGTTCCACAACCCGTACATAGGAAGGTGATCAAATGGCAGAGTCTCAAACAGAATCAGTAAAGAACGTAACGGTAGGAGCAGTAGAAGAAGGCGCAGATGCCGGAAGTCAAATCATTGCACCCGTACTGAACGATAAGGCGTTAATGGCGCTAGGAACTAGACTTAGAGCCAAGTTTGAAAAGTATAAAGGGGATAGAGTATCGTATGAGAATCAGTGGATAAAGAATGTACGGCAGATTTTAGGTGTGTATGATCCTGAAATAGAGACGAAGATTGGCAACAGATCAAAGGCGTACCCGAAGCTTACAAGGGTTAAATGCGTATCAATGTTGTCTAGACTGATGAACCTGCTGTTTACTGCAGGAGAAAAGAACTACGAAATACGACCTTCTCCGGTTCCTGAATTAAGTAGCGAAGATTTATCGGGAATACTTGAAGGTATCGCGCCAGAATCAACTGATCAGGAAATAGAAGAAGCGATCTATAAGTTTGCGAAATTAAGGGCAGAACGATTAGAGCGAGAGATAGATGATCAATTGCAGGAGTTAGGCGGAGATAAGAGCTTATCTTACGTTGCACTGTGTCGCAAAGTATTGAAGAGTGGTATACGTTACGGCATAGGGGTATTGGAAGGGCCGTTTGCGGAAAGTGTAAGAGCACGTACTTGGACGAGAGATCTGGATGGTACGTTGGTAGAGAATAAGATGGATAAGTTCAGGCCTTGCTTCGATTTTGTGCCTGTTTGGGACTATTACCCAGATCTGAGTGCCAAGTATTTCCATCAAATGGAAGGTAGTTTTAGACGTATTGTGATGTCGAAACATGAGCTGATTGAGATGGCGAACGATAGGTCTGAGACGGTATTTAAGGACAAGATCGACGAAGTTATACGAAGACATCCAAACGGCAACTATAAGAGCTACTCGTTCGAAACGCAGTTGAAAGAGATAGGCAACCAAAGTGCGGTTAGTATGGAATCTAGTAACAAGTACGAAATTTTCAGGTATATAGGACACATCTCTGCAGACTCGTTCAGGGAAGCAGGGATACCAGTACCTGATAATGTGGTCAGCGATGATGTTATCGCGCATGTGATGATTGTAGAAAATATACCGATCATGGCGCATCTGGATCCATGGAGTTCAATGAACGAAGGCAGGACTGTACCGATGTATCATCACTTCATATTTGAGGAAGATGATACGAATATGTTGGGAGAAGGGCTTCCATCGATCGTAAGAGATAGTCAGTTAGGTGTCTGTGCAAGTACAAGGATGTTGTTGGATAATGCATCCGTAATGCGTAATTTCGAAGTGAATAGGGATATGCTGGTACAAGATCAGGATACGATGAACATTTACACAGATAAGATTTGGTATCGGGAAGATGGTCCAGCGACGGCGCATATACCTGCGATACGAGCGATAGAATTACCGATGTTCTTGCCTGAGCTGCAGAATATGGTGAGGATGTTTAAAGAGTTTTCGGATGAGGAAACGTTCGTAAATGCTGCAACAGGAGGGGATATGCAGAATGGCCCTTCAGAACCGTTCAGAACTGCAGCAGGAGCGTCAATGTTGCAGGGTATGGCAGCACTACCATTTAAAGACGTCGTGCGAAATTTTGACGTGTTTACCGAGTCTGTGATTGGGTCTATTGTGACTTTCAATAAATTGTTCAATAAGGACATGAAAGCCATAAAGGGAGATTTCACACCAGTTGCAAGAGGGGCGACGAGTCTAATGGCGAAAGAAGTGCTTGGCATACAGCTTGATAACTTGGTCAATAGTTTGTCAGATGAGGAGAAAAAATACGTCAAATTTAGAGATCTGCTCGCTGCTCGAGTAAGAGTGAGAGATCTGGACGCAGAGAGTGTGGTTGTAAGCCCAATAGAAGCTGAGAAAATAGATAAGGCAGAGCAGGAAGCGATAGCTAAACAACAGATGCAGCAGGAAGAAATGCTGAGAGCTGAGCTGAGAAAAGTACTGGCTGATGCGTTTAAATCAGTGTCTTTAGCGAATAAGAACATGGCGCAAGCAGAGGCTCAGTCAGCAGAGTTGGTGCTGGATGCGATGGAGCAGGGTATAAATGCAGCGGAATTAAGTGGCAAAGGAGAAGGGAATGGAAAAGAGTCTGAGTCAGGAATTGGCGGAAATAGACAGGGATCTGAGCAAATTGCTCAAGGAACCGGAGATGTACAGGGTGGCCAAGCTGCTCAACCAGAAGATATCTTTGGAAGCGGAGCGATGCCTTCGGGACCTGTCGGCAACGGTTAGTTCTGGTGATAGAGAAATGCTTACTTCGATAGCGGTTGAGTTGGCTCAGCTAGAAAGAATGCATAAGGAGCTGTTAAAGGCTCCGTTGGAAATTAAAATTAGATATAAAGGAAAAATAGATGGCTGATGGAATGGAAAATCAAGAGGTTAGTACAGGAGAAGACAGTGCGTTTGATAGCGCGTTTGATGCATTTAGTAATGGAGATGTACCAAAAGAGCCGGACGAAGAGATTAAAGAGGGAGATTCGGCAGAACAGAATCAAGAAGATGCTGGGGGCGAGCTAGGAACTCCAGAATCGGTAGAGAACAAAGAAGGATCGGATCAGGAAACGAAGGAGGAAGGAAGTGACGAGAAGCAAGAAACTAAGGTTGAAGATGGAACGGAAGAAGGAAAGAAACAGGTTCAAGAATCTGGTGCAAATAATGAGGAGTTAGAAGCACTTAAGAGGGAGTTAGCTGAACTTAGGAAACTTAAAGAACAGGTCCAAAATGTTGCAGAGGAAAAGGTTGAGCAGCAAGAAGAAAAACCTACCTACACAGCAGAAGAAATAGAGGCCATTAAAAAGTACAAGGAGGAATGGTCCGAGGTAGCTGCGGCGGAAGCTCTCATCAGACGAGATGAGTACAGTAAGGTAGTTAAGTATGTATTTGATCAAGTGCAAGAAGTAATCCAGCCGATGATTGAGTACATAAATGAAAGAAGCCCTAAAGATCAGTACAGGGATTTGAAGTCTGAAGTAGAAGATTATGATGTAGTAAGAGATAAGGCGATTGAGTGGGCGCAGACCCAGCCAGCGTTTTTAAAAGGTGCATACAACGAAGTTATCCAGAATGGTTCTGTAAAAGAAGTGGCGGAGTTTTTAAATCACTTCAAGAAGGAGACTGGGTATGGCAGTAAAGGTACGCCGAAGGTTGCTGAAACAAAACCAACAATCCGCACGGTCGAGAAGGTTACAGATCCTAATATTCAGAAAGCAGCAAACGTTTTAAAAGCAGTCAAGTCTAAACAGACGGCAGCTACTACAGGGGCTGATCCTAATGATTTTGATAGTGCATTTGACGAGTTTTCTCAAGTCAGACATATGAAATAAGCGTAGTAAATGCGTCAAATTAATTGTTTTAAAAGTGTTTTTATGTGTAAAATCACGCAGTGAAGTATGTAAACCTAGTACGACGCCAATACAAGCTGGCTGTACGATTAGAGATAAGTTAATAATTTTTAATAGGAGCGAAATATGCCAGCAACAATTTACGGAGATATTAGCCCACGTACAGCAGCTTGGGCGGTTACTGAACTGCTGAAACGCGGGATGCCATTTTTATTGCTTGAGAAGTTTGGTCAAGCGTTTGTTATGCCTAGTAAGTCTACCAAGGTAGCAAAATGGAGACGTTATTTCTTGTCAGGAGCTACCGGATCTGCGGGTGATGGTAATCCAGCAAGCAATTTCTTTGTGCCATTGGCGACCACTCCTTTAGTAGAAGGTGTTACGCCAACAGGTAAAAAATTGGCAAACCAAGACTACACAGCTACGTTAGATCAATATGGTGACTATGTGACCATTACTGATGTAGTAGAGGATACTCATGAGGATCCAGTATTGGGGCAAGCAACTGAAGTATTGGGTGAGTCTGCAGCAATTACGATCGAAACGGTTCGTTTCAACGTAGTTAAAGCAGGTACAAACGTTGTTTACAACAACGGAGCGAATAGAGCGGCTGTAAATACTGCGATTACTTTGGCAAAACAACGTCAAGTAACTACCGCGTTTGCACGTCAAAATGCGCGTAAGATCGCTAATCAAGTAATGTCTACCCCCAACTACAATACTCAACCAATGGAGGCGTCTTATTTTGCACTATGCCATCCAGACTTGGAAACAGATATTCGTAGCCTCTCTGGTTACATTAATCCTAAACAGTATGGAACTGTTACACCGTATGAAAGTGAGATTGGTAACGTTGATCAGGTGCGCTATTTGACTTCCACAATCTTCGAACCGTTTGCTGATGCAGGTGGCGCAAAAGGATTGATGAGATCAACCAGTGGCACAAATGCAGACGTATACCCAGTTATTTTCTTGGCTCGTGATGCGTTCGGTATTGTATCTCTTAAAGGTAAAAATTCATTGCAACCGATGGTTGTTAATGCTCGTCCTAGCCCTGGAGATCCGTTAGGTCAACGTGGAACTGTAGGTTGGAAGACATACAACGCGACTCAAATTCTTAACGACGCTTGGATGTGCCGTTTGGAATGTGCCGCTACAGCCTAATTTTAGCTATTGAATAGGAGAATTTGAAATGGCATTTACGACAAATACTCAAAAGAACGCTGATGGCGTTCTTAAAAGAGCGCAGGGTTTAGTTGTGAGTGATGGTGGCGCTGCCGCAGCACTGACGATTAACGTAGGGTTTGAGCCTAAACGCGTTGCATTCCATAATGTGACTGATCGTATTTCTGATGAATGGTTCGAAGGTATGGCAGCAGCTAGTTCTATTCATACTATTGCAGCAGGTACGAGAACGTTAGAGACGACCAATGGTGTTGCGGTTAGTGGTAATTCGTTTACGCTAACTGCGGTAACAATGGCAGCTAGTAAAACATTTGTTTGGTTAGCAGAAGGTTAATAACATGAGACGTATCTTAAGTATTGAAGTTGAAAGGAATGGCTTTGTTGTTGAGGTATTCAGTCAAAAAACAGAAGAGAAAAACAATAAGAGCAAGGGGTCTTACAACGATCCGTACAAGAGATACGTCTTTAAAGAAACTGACAAAGAGCAGATGACTGAGTTTATTGAAAAAGCTCTGTCAAATTATAAAATGGAAGCCAGCGAGAACGACGTTTTCGACAAGGCTTTTGAAGAATTTTCAAAGGAAGAGGATGATGGCGACGAAGAAACCGAGTAACAGTTCAGGGTGGGATGAAGATTCAGACGATGATTCAATTGCATCTCTGATAGAGAAGGATAAATTAATTGACGAGCCAGTTCAGGTGGCTAAAAAGGCGTCAAAATCTACAGAAAAAAGAGTGAGAATCATTCTTGAAGAAAACGATGAGATTCCTCCTACAGGTCAGTTCATAGGGATTAATGGTACAGGTTACATACTTAAACCAGGGTTAGAGGCTTCAGTCCCTGCAGTACTGTTGAATGTCTTGAATGACGCAGTTAAATCAGTGCCTATCACTGATGGGTCGAATACAGTAATCGGGTACAAGGATAAATTGCGGTTTCCTTATAGGATGCTTGGAGAGGCTTAATAATGAACCTAAAAGAGCAGTTGCAAGAGTTGCGAGGAAGGTTGCTGAGGGATACAAGTAATTTGATTCCTGGGTATAAGCAGGATTTCCTGTACTCTACGACTGATCTTTTAAGGTATATAAAAGAAGCAGAGTTTAAATTTGCCAAGGAAACACACGTTCTCAGAGAGAGCTTGAATCCAGTGATGACTCAAGTAGTTTTGGTAGCTGGAGTTAAAGATTATGAGCTTAATTGTGCTGTATTTGAGGTTATGTCTGCGAGGTATGACACGGATCGATATGATTTGCAGCGATCAGGGCATCATGAATTGTTGGATTACGACGATGAAAACACCTTCGATATTCTTAGATTGTCCAGCACAACTACAGAAACAGGCAGGCCTAGAGCGTATTACCTAGATGAGGGTTCCGTAGGTAAGGACGGCGATGCATCGGTAGTATTTTCAGTTTATCCAGTGCCTACGAGTGCGGAGGCAGGTAAGAGAATCTATCTTAGAGTGAATAGAACCCCTATTAGATCTTACAGTGAAGAGAAGATGGATTTCAGTCACTGCGAATTTCCATTAGAGTTTCAATTGGATGTACTCTCGTGGGCTGCTTACAGAGCTTTGCAGGGTCTAGACGCTGATAAGGGTGCTGCCATACCTGCGGAAAGGCATAGAGTTGACTTCGAGAATGCTGTACTTGAAGCTAAAAGAAGGATGAGACGACAAACAAGCACTGCTATGAGGATAGGGTATGGCGGGGCTGGGTTTTCTTGGAGTAGGTGATGGAATTTTCCATTAACAGATTCGCTGGATTGCGGAATACTGTTTACCCAGAGCGGCTAAATGACGGTCTAGAATTCGATAGTCCAGGATTTCAGCGAGAGATACAACCTGCAGATCTGGTAGAAGCCACTAATGTGGACTTCGACGATACTGGTTATGCGGTAAGTAGAGACGGAGCTGAATTGAAGGTATCTGGAGAGTTTCATTCTTTGTGGTCTGACGGCATTACGGCTCTTGTCGTTCAGAACAGGAAGTTAAAGAATCTCTCCAGTGCATTCGTGCTTACTGAGTTAGCTGATGTCGCCAGAAATGATATCTGCTATCTATCGTTGGATAATAAGATTTATTGGTCTGACGGTATTAGAAACTCAGGCATAGTGCAAAATGGCGTCAATAGAAGCTGGGGGTTGGACGCTCCGGTAATAAGGTCGGTAAGTAGTATATCTGGTAGTTTGTTTGCTGGAAGGTATCAAATAGCCATTACATATGAGCGAGATGATGGGCTAGAAAGTGGCTCAGTTATGCCGGTTCTTATGGATTCTGCGGGTGGAGATGGGTTTAGAGTGTTTTGGAGTGCATCTGCAGTCCCTGCAAATGTGGTCAGTGTAAATCTTTACATATCAGATGCTAACGGAGAACAGCTATTCAAGGTAGGGAGTGTTCCTGCGCTAACAGGTGCGTTTGATGTAACTTCAAGTCTTCTTAAGAGTACTCCGCTAAGATTCAGATACCTAGAAAAACCAATTCCCTGTAGTGATATAACGTACTTTAACGGTCGTATTTATATGTCTGTTGGGTCTAGCATATTTGCTACCATTCCTTTTGGGTATGAGCATGTTGATATGTTGGACTTTATATCTGTAGACGGCTCAAGCATAACTATGCTTAGGGCGGTAGAAGACGGTATATTTGTTGGTACTGAGAAAGGGGTTACGTTTCTTAGAGGTAAGGATTACAAGGATTTTGAGTCTACTCTTGTTAGAGAGTCTCCAGTTATCCCAGGATCGGCAGTGTACGCTGATGGTATGAAAGTAACAGGTCGCAAGGACTTATCTGGTTTAAACATTGTCATTTTTACAACGAATGACAGCATTATGGCCGGACTGCCTAATGGAGAATTGTTTAATTTTACGTACGATAGGTATAGATTTTCTGGAGGTAGTCGGGCAGCCGCTACTTTTGTCGATACTGAAGTAAAGCATCAATATTTAGTAGTGCAACAAACCAACTAAGGAGCAATTATGACAGCAAGAATAAGTACAGGATTAAGAAATTTTCTATCAGAATCGGGCAGCCTGAAGGATGCGCTCCATGGGGGGAAGATACTGGTATATTCAGGATCTCAGCCAACAACGGCGGACGCAGCTCCTACAGGAACGTTATTGTGCACGTTTACAGATAATTCAGGCGCACACACCAATGAAGTAGCAGCTACAGGTTCTGTTGATCTTACAGGTGGAGCATCAGGTTCTGTTAATAGTCTAACGGTTGACGGGATTGCTTTATTGGACGCATCAGTTCCGTTTAATACATCGTTGACGCAAACAGCGGCTGATGTGGTTACTGCTATTAATGCGAGTCAGTCTAATCCAGATTACACCGCATCATCTGTAGGAGCTGTCATTACGATTACAGCTCGTAGAGGTACAGGAAGTGAAGCTAATGGACTTGTGGTTGCATCCACTACGACTACGATTACGAAGACTGATAACAATATGTCAGGTGGTGTAAGCTCTGTTAACGGACTTAAGTTTGGGCAGAGTGCTGCGGGTGTCTTGTCTAAATTAGCATCTCAGGTGTGGTCAGGTACAGCGGTTGCTAACGGTACTGCAGGTTGGTTTAGATTTGTCGGACCGATAGCGGATTCTGGGGCTTTAGATAGTTCTGGAGTTCAGATTCGCTTAGATGGTGCCATAAGTACAAGTGGTCAGCAGCTAAACTTTAGTAGCACTACGTTCACTCTTAGTGGAACACAGACAATAACTACATTTGATATAACAGTTCCAGCTAGTTAATTATGGCAGGTGACGCATCATTTGAGATTTTTTCAGGGATTACGGTTCTTGGAGGAGGGCTTACAGAACTGGTAGCGGAGACTAATCCAGATGATGGATTTTTCTTCGCGTTAACTGTATCTGGACTAGGATCTACAGGTCAAGTTGGGGATGGATCTATTTCGTTAGGCCCAATATCGTGCGATGGTGGTGGTCAAGGTGTATCTGTTGTATTAGGGTCTATTGAGGTATCGGCTCAAGGTGTTTCTGGGTCTGTAGGGATGTCATTAGATGATGACACGGCTACACCAGCAGTATATGTTTTAGGTCAAGGAATTACTGGTAGAGTAGGTAGAGGTAATGTAGCTCTTAATAATCTCACGGTATGGGCTAATTCGCATGAAAATTTCATATCGTTAGAGCCTATCGGTGTAGAAGCACAGGGTCAGAATGGTCAGATAGGTGAGGCTGTAATAGATGTGCAGCCTGTTAGTGTTACTGGGTCAGGACTTGCTCAAATATTGGGTGTAGGCGTTGTAAGACTATATTCAGTGTTCTCTACTGGACAAGGGATATCAGAGTCTGAAGGTTTAGGATCGATAAACCTTAAGAAAGTACACATAAACGCTAATGGCATAATCGGCAGGGTTGGAGCCGCGTCAATACAGATACCTGCTATTGATGTGGATGGGTCTGGTGTTGCCAGAATTGTTGGTTCTGCAGGTGTATCTATCTACCCATTAGCAGTGGATGGTTTTGGGGAAGTAGCCTCTGTAGTGCCTGTATTCAGTTCTCTATCTCTGAACACAAGAATAGGTGCGGTTAGTGAGTACAGTAATTTTGGTTACAACAGCTTGTGTAACTTCAATAACACGACACTTATGGCGTCCGAGGATGGAATATTTGCTCTTGTTGGGGATACAGATAATGGTGACGCCATAGTCTCTAGGATGAAGAGCGGTATAACAGATGTAAACAGTACTCAGTACAAAAGAATTTCCAATGCATACATTCACGGGACGATGAGTAGTGGCTTGATACTTTCTTTAATTACAGAAGATGGTGAAGAGCGCAAGTATCGAGTCAGTCAAGCTAATGAGACGGTTAGGGTACTTAAGTATCTTACTGGTAGAGGGGTCTATTCGCGTAATTGGCAGTGGAGTCTTGAGGGTAGATTTAAGGTAGATCAGATGACTCTAGAGATTGACATGCTTCCACGGAGAATTAGGTGATAGATGATTTTCTATCGCTTAACATACCTGTAGAAACAGGTCCAATAAACTTCACGTTTCTTAATGATTCTGAAGCGGCTAAGGGGTATGTCTATCATGCAAGAAAGCTGTTAGCTGCAACTAAGCAGTATTATGGTGTGTATGATCGAGTAGCTGCTGGTCAGCCAGGTGGTTTCTTTAGGCATGGCGTAGATCTTAGTGATGGCACAAGAATAACGGTATATACCAATGACGGTGTTGATGTAGCTGTTATAGCTACTGTAAAAAGGGTATCGAGGAAAGAGCAGAAAGATGAAGAGCCGGAATTTAATCCTACGCTGAGTAAAGACTTTTTTGTAGCTGTTAGAAGGGTTTCTGGAGGTCTCCCAGTAAGGCCTAAGTCTGGGTACATGACGGTAGAATCAGAAGAGCACTATGGGAAGAGACATGTAGTGCCTCATTTGTGCTTGTGGGTTCCTGACAGGAAGAATGATGATTCAGATGAGAGATTAGTGGTATCTAACAGAAATTCACTGTTGGGTATAGATCTTGAAGATGACGATCAGTTTTTTCTGGGAGGCTTTGTATCAAGGCCTCATTATGAGGATCCTAAGCAATTTCCTATAGGAATATTGAAGACAAGTAACTGGGTTGTTAGAGAAGGTGTTACTGAAGGAGATACTTATTGGGATGTGGTCATAACAAGCTCTGGAACACCGCCTCAAGGGTTATACGATGTTAAGGTGTGTGCGGTGGGAGCAGATTGTCTGGTGGTTGAGCCGACTGAATTTGAAGTAGTGATGGTGATGGGGCATCTTTACGCGAGTAGGACTTTTGTCATTAGTAAAGTATCTGCTGCTACAAGACTGATCATGCCTAAAGGATTCTTCTGGGAATCAGAGGATGGAGGAGGCAAGGAGGATTGGTACTGGGAGAATGATTCTGCTCCTTTTGGCAACATTAATGTTATTTTTGCTAACGGTCCGAATCCTCATGGAGAAAATTGGTGGGAGGGCGGAATTGCTGGATTCTTAGATCATGAGATTATAAAGGCTAAGAATAAAAGTTATTTAAGTGTGGTAGAGCCGGAAAATAATGATGGGAAGCCTTTTTTAGTAGAAGGGTTCTTTGAGATAGACGCAACTGTCGATTATAGTGATCCTAGACTGGAGTATGGGTTTACTGGACCGTTTAGTGGATTTCCGCCGCTTAATGATAGATGTGCTGATCCTGTTGTAACTACGATAAAACGTCAATGGGCGGCATTGCCTTTGGATGTGGTAAGTCAAAGTGTTTCTATAAACGCGAATAGGTTGTGTACAGCAGAATGCGCAGCGGCTTTTCCAGAACCCTGTGGGAATTCTATTGGCGTTACTACATTTATGAACCTTGGATCCTCTAATGAGAGCAGTTTTTTGGTGGACATAGATGGAGTCGCTGAAGGAGTTAGAGTGACGTTTTATTCACCTAAGACAGGTAGAACAATAGCAGCAACAGTAAAGAGATTGCCAGGTTCTGGTGTAGTTAAGATTGGAAGTGCTGGAGTGGCGTGTGCGTATGGATCATTGGATGTATCTGATGAGTTTAATCCTGACTATGATAGTGTGCTTACAGATTTCTTTTATCTAAGCTTTGTCACTACTTCAAGAACAACTGTAGAAGGAAGTACATTCTACTATAGGCGTACAGATGTAAATGTTGTGGTCGATAACCCTATATCTTCAGACCCGCTAGATAGTACTACAGATAACTGGTCGTTTCCTTTTTTGGAAAGTGGTGTAGCAGCTATTACAGGTCCAGAAACATTCGGGTATCATGATGTGTTAGAGAATCATTGGGCTAACGGTAAATAATTTTAGGGGCGTGAAATGGGTACAGGTACTTTCGGGGCTGGTTCGACGCTATATAATGATTTCTTAGACGCTGGAGATAAGAAGAGTGCTGTTGTTGCAGAAGCGCTTGACGATGCAGGAGCGTTTGCGGAAGAAGCTCAGGATAGAGCACTTCAGGTTATTGAGCAATTAGGAAGTTTTCATGTTGATATCCCAACAATAACAGCACCTATAATTCCTATACCAGAAGCAAATCTTCCAGTTGTAGGAGATCCTCCCACGGAACCTGCAGACATAGAGGCGTCATTTCCGTCGGCTCCAGAGGTTCCTTCATTGGGAAGGGTCAGCAGTATTTCATTGCCTAGCGTGCCTGAGTTTAATGAGGTTGCTCCGGTTATTGCTAACATACCAGTACCCGCATCTCTAAACGCATCGCTTCCGTCAGAACCATCTCTAAATAATCTGGTCTTGCCGGATTCTCCATCATATACACTGCCACAGGTTCCTACACTGCAGGGGCTTAATTTGCCTGCGGTTCCGTCGATCGACATACCGTTCTTTTCGGAATCGGTTGGTGATCTGCCTCTAGCTCCATCGGTAGAATTTGCGTGGAATGATGTTACATATGCATCGACCCTTTTAGATAGCTCAAGAGCAAAGCTTCTAGACGTAATAGCAGGACAGTCTCAGGCGCTTTCTCCAGAAGCTGAAGAGGCTATATGGAATAGGGCTAGAGATAGAGAAACTAGGATTACTCAAGGAGTGATTGAAGATGCAGCAGCGTCATTTGCAGCTAGAGGATTTCAACTGCCGTCAGGTACGTTAGTGCGTATTGTTCAAACTGCATTGCAAGAGCAGATGATGAAGGAATCAAGTATCTCTAGGGATATCATGATCCGCCAATCAGAGATGCAGGTTGAGAACTTCAGATTCACGTTAACAGCAGCAATTCAGCTTGAAGGTAAGTTAATTGACTCATTTAATCTTGCTCAGGCTAGATCGCTGGATGCGGCAAAGTTTACATTCCAATCTTACATTGATTTATTTAATGCAAAAGTGTCGCTATTCCAAGCTGATGTGCAGGCGTTTCAGGCTAAAGCAGAGGTGTTTAGAACACAGCTTCAGGCAGAACTTGCTAGGTTAGAGATTTATAAGAGTGAGTTAGAAGGGCAGAAACTGGTCGCTCAGCTTAATGAGAGTCAGGTAAGAACTTACGTAGCGCAGTTAGATGCTATAAAGGTTGTGGCAGATATTTACCGGTCTCAAGTGGATGCTGCTAAGGCGGTTATTGAAGCTGATGGCGTTAAAGTTGAGTTATTTAGATCTCAGATCGCTGGGTACGAGTCCTTAGTTAAGGCGAAGACTGCAGAGTTTGAAGGATACGCTACTAGAGTAAGAGCTGAATCTACTAAGGTGGACATGTATGTTGCTAAGACTCAAGCATTCAAGAGTCGTGCAGAAGCTTTTGATTCGTTGGTTAAGGCTACGTTAGGGTCGAGTGAGCTAGAGTTCAAGCAGAATCAAGAGTTTCCGTTAGAGGTGTACAAGCAAAAGACTCAAGGGTATTTGGCCGCGATTCAAGCGGAAAGCTCAAGGATAAACGCACTGGCAGATGTATATAAAACAAGGGTTGATGCTTATGCTGCTACGGAGAGTGCAAAAAGCGATATAGCCAGATCGCAGACAGAAATACTTAAGTCTGTTACAGACGCATCCGTAGCTCAGGCTGAGTTATCGCTGAAAGCGATTGATCAGAATATCAGGATGGCCATAGCAGCACATGAAACGGCTCAGCAATCACTTAGAGCTGCTGGGCAATTGTCAGGTCAGTTAGCGGCAGCGGCGCTGTCAGCTAGGAACGTTAGTGCGAGCCTTAGTTCTAGTGATCAGTTTGGAGTTCAGCAAAGTAATTCTACAAGTACCAGTACTAGCGTATCTACGGTTACTCAAAGCATTGCTAGTGACAATCTTAACGTTAACTACAACTACAATTCGAGGTAATAATGGCTACTACTATAGAAGATTTGCTTAAGAATCAGAAGTTATTGGCATCTCCTGAAAAGAGGCTTATGAATATCACTATAAACGAGCCTAAGACGGCTGCTCCTGAAGTGGCTAGAAGAATCCCCAGGAATATAATCAACGAGCAGGCTAAGATAATTCAGTTGCCGGACGCAAACAAACCTAAAGGATTTGTAGGCCCTAAACCAGAAAGAGTTCTTAATCCCGCTTCGTTTGATAAATTCTTAGGGAGTAAACCCGCATTCGAGACCATGCTCGGAGATAAGAAATCACTAACTCAGAAAATATCAGGGGCGATTCCTAGCGGGGCGAAGAAGGTAGCATCTCTTTCTGGGAGAGCGGTAGTGCCTGCGGCTATACTGGCTCCGGCTATTCCGGCGGCTCAGACCATTGCAGACAAGAACGCTACTAGGACGCAGAAGATAGATGCAGGGGTTACTGCCACAGGAGAGATCGGTGGAGGTATCGTAGGAGCATCGTTGCTGCCGAAAGTAGCTAAGGGAATAACAACTGTTTCCAGACTGCCATTGCCACCACAGCTCAAGATTCCACTGATGTTAGGTGGAGCTATTTTAGGTAGCTTTGCGGGTAAAGCAGGAGCGAATCAATTACTTGCAGAGACTCCAGATCAACTGCCTGCTGCTCAAGTGGCACAAGAGAAACAAGTTCCGCAGACTGTACAGGAAAGCGATGATTCTATTCAGAGTCAGTTAGCGGCTCTTAGGAGTACTGTTCCGGCATCTGGGAGTAGGTCGTCTGGATTTGCCTCTGGGCCTGCTCAGGTTGGCGGCAATTCACTTCTGGGGATCGCGAATAGAAGGATCGCAGAGAATGCAAATTTACTGAGTAGACCAGGAGCAGTTGAAGTTATAAGAGGATTACAAAGATCTGCATTTCTTGGAAATGGTGTTGAGGTATCCTTAGAGCCTGGAGCAGAGATTGGCAGAGAAAGGTCTGGTAGAGCTTTTGGTCAGCCTGGAGTTGCGTCGTCAGAGCTTAAAACGGACGCTCAGAGAGATGTGGCGGCAATGAATTTAGCTGGAAGATTTGCTGCAGCTAACAATAAGCCGATGACACTAAACCAGTTACAAGGTGTGTTGGCAAACCAAGTTCTTAGTGGAGATCCAGCACAGGCAGAGGAAGCAATCAATCAGGCAGAAAATCTAGGAAGGTTAAAATCAGCGCTATCAGGTAAATCTAAAAAAGCTAAGAGTCCATTTGATGAAGAGCGTAAGAGCATCTCTGAGATATTATCTGATTCTGAGGCAAGTGAGGATGATAAGTCACTGGCTTTAAAACGAGCAATGCAGATTAAAATGATAGAGAGTTTTTTAGGAGAGTGATAAGTGGCTCTGAATGATGCTAACAGGAAGTACCTGGATTCGTTAAAATCTGGAGGCGGTAGCAGCTTTGTAAGCGATCTCCCCAAGTTTGCTAACATAGGTGCTCGTCAGTTTGTTGGCAGTTTAGGAGCCATTCCAGAGGGTATAGGAGCCGCGACTGGCAGGCCTCAGACAATGCAGGCAGGCCAAGCATTTCGTCAGAAACAGGAAAATATTATCCAGCAAGACATAGTGCCTACGCTCTCTAAGGAAGGTAAGAAGGTATTTAGTTCTGGGATTGAGGATGTGTTTAAGGGTGATGTAGGTGTTGGCAAGTTTGTATTAGGTAAGTCAGCACAGTTTGCTCCAGGAACATTAGCAGGTGGTGTAGCTGGTGGGCTGATACGATCAGCGCTTCCAGCAGTATCGAGAGGGGTTGCGTTTGGCGCTGGAGAGGCTTTAGTTACTGCTCCGTCTGGTGCGAGTCGTCAAGCGTCAGAGATAGACGCAGCATCGAGTCAGAAATTATTGGAGACGTCAAAAGCTTATCAGGCAGCATACGCAAAGCATGGCGATAAGCCGGAAGCGGTTAGAGATGCAATTGCTCGAGCAGCTACCAAGGCACAGGCATTGCCTACAGGTGGTGTGAGTTCTGCGATGGCTACGATAGCTGGTTCAGTACTTGCTGGAAGGCTGTCAAAAGGTGCGGCAGGTGGGGTGTTTGGGGATGGAGCAGAGAAGGCTGTAGGTATTATTAGCGGCGCTGCAAAAGGTGCAAGACGTGAAGCTGTTCAAGAGGCTGCCCAATCGTTCTTCGAATCTATCGCAGGAGACGTAACTACATCGAAATTTACAGATCCTTCAGCGGCCAAGCTTGATAATTTATTGAAGAATGCAGCGCTATCTTCTGCTGAAGGTGCGTTAATAGGATCTTCATTAGGTGCATCTATTGGAGCGGTTCAAGGTAGACTTAACAAGATGTCTGCGGATAAGTTACAGAAGGCAGAGGAGTCTGTAAGTACTGTGCAGGACATAGAGAAGAAACTTCAGACAGAAGCTGCGAAACCTGCCGATGTGACAGTATCTCTTGGTGCTCAAGAGGATAGGTTAAGGAATGAGAATGAGGTAGCTGCTGAGAAAGAAGCTGCTATTGAGAATACAATACAGGCAGCTAAGAATCAGGCTACAGTGGACGCGCTTAGTGGCAAACAGGTAGCCAGGCCGTTGAATGAGATGGGTCGAGTTGATCTTGTAGAAGAGGCCAAGAGTTTAAACGTACAGTACAAAGGCGTTAATTCAGAAAGGCTTAGGGATAACATCCAGATTGCTAGAGATGCTGCTGCAGGGGTTAAAAGCCCAGAAACAGATAGGTTCAACACAGCAAGAGAATTAGAGTCTATAGGGGCTACTATAGGGGCTACAGTACCTAAGAATCTTAGAAAAGACATCATCAGAGCATTCTCTGGGGTGGATAGCGTTCAAGATAAGATAACGATATTAGAAGCTATTCAAGAGAAGTACGCTCGTTCTAAATCAGGAGCAATACAAGATACGCTTACAGAATACAGACGTCGATTGGATGAGCTGCAAACGCAGCAGGCACCTGC
>JACCEC013129645.1_pt1 | contig 61680 bp, 96 predicted proteins | sample 7450121 | NCBI WGS metagenome assembly JACCEC01 (sample SAMN15323455, study PRJNA562643) | freshwater metagenome | isolation source: river surface water | place: USA:Blue River Watershed | collected 2017-08-18
ATTGCAGCATGATATTCTGTTGTAGAATTGTGTAGTTCATGCGCTGATCCTACCGCAACCTAGTCGAGATCATAGGTGATAGCCGTCCTGTTCCCGTCTGTGTCTACTTCAGCCACGATGCGATCCACGCCATCAGCCACAGCGTTGCGGATCGTGATGGTTGATGTACCGCCGCCGCTGATCTTGCCTGCTGTTGCTGCTGTCACCAGACGAAGCGCCTGTCTCAGTGTGAGCCCGGTCTCAACGTCTTCCTGATCCAGAAGATAAGCCGAAAATCCCTGAGCTTCGAGCACAACAGCCGATGAGAACGATCCTGACATGCTTCCAGTCGCATACCTGATGGCTTCGAAGCTGGCGACGCCTGTGAAAGCGCCGACCATGTGTCCGGTCGCTACGGTTGCGCCTGAGAACGACGTCGTTCCTGAGAAGCTGCCAGACGCCGCAAGCGCCGCGATGACGTTTCCGCTGAATGACGTAACACCCGAGAATGTTCCTGATCCTGAAACGACAAGCTGGCCTGTGCCCGCAAAGAACGCCAATCCATCAAACGAGCCTGATAGGTTTCTCCCTTCTGCGATTGAAGCAGAGAATGTTCCCACACCAACGCTGGTGTTGACTGCGGATAGAGCGCCCGCCTTTGTCGGCAGCGCCCAGCCTGTCCCGCCGTATCCATCAGGCCGGGCCGCATAGCGCAGGATGGTGGAGGGTGTTGATCCTTCCTGAAGCGAGAACTTCCGCCAGTCGCTGTTGCGGTTCGTCGCCGCCCGTGTGTGGGCGTGCGGACCGACGCCGACGCCAGTGGCGTGCGCCGTCGAGTTACCAGCCAGCCACTTGCACGGGCTCTTGTTGAGAACGCTATAGTTGCCGATCAGGGCCATAATTAGCTCCATCCAAAATCAACGCGCCCATAAAAGGCGGAGTTGGCGGGTGTCGCTGCGCCCGAATACAACAGCCAGTAAAGCGCCGCGCCGTCATAGACACGCGGGAAGCTGGGAAGCTGTGAGGCAAACTCACGCTCACCGGCCACGCCAAGAGTCGTCATCGGAATATCAAGGATCGGCTTGCACACAGCCACCGAGTATTCGCCAGAGACATAGCTCGTCGAGTTCTGGATTGTCTGGATCGACTGGATGCCGGTATCCGTTGCCTGCAACGGCAGGAATGGCCCCATCTTGCCCGTGCCGGTCGCGCCGGAATAGAGGATGTGGCTGTTGCTCGCCGCCGTCTTGCCAATCGGCGCGCTGGGCGTTGATGGCGTAGCGCGTGAGGCCGTTCCAGCCGCGTTTGTATAGCTCGGAAGCGTAAGGTTTGGCGTACCTGCACCAAGCGCCGTAGCGTTGCTGTTGAACATATAGGCTTGCACGCCAGCGCCGTCCGTGTAGCGCGGCCAGCGAAGTGTGACGGTGTGCGTGCCTGTTCCCGCATCCGTGAACGCAATGGCCGTGCCTGCAATGGCGTTCGCAAGCGTCGTCGCAACCCTTGCAGTCGTCGCAGACACGCGGATCAGCCAGTAATCCGTGCCTGCCGTGAGCCCGGTCGGAAGTGTGGTCGTCGTCGTAAACCTGACTTTGCTCAGGTTGTTGAAGTCGTTCGTGTAGGTCAGAAGCAGGCCGGATGAACTTGAAGCGGTGAACGTATTTGAGTTGATGCATGTCTGCGCCGTGGTCGTCGTGACCGATGTCACGCGATAGAACGCCAGAACATCAACCAGCATCAGCACCGCAGGCATGGTCGTCGCCGCAGCCGAGAACGCCGCAGCGTTGAGCGCCACCTTGTAGCCATCACCCGCTGAGCCCACGTTTCCGCCGTGCTGCATCGAGCCGCCAGAGGTCGTCACGTCAAAGACCTGCTGTTGCACGAGCGCCGTACCAGCGTTGAAGATGGCGTCTGCAGGAGGCGAGCCCGCACCACGCGCCAAGCTGTGCCATTCACCCGCAACCGCCGCAGCTGTTGGGTTGTGCAACTTGTTGAAATCAGCACGATAGAACTTTCCGTTCGTCGTGATCTGGTTGATCAGGTCGTCTTGGCTGCTAAATCCGGCCATTTCTTTTTACCTTATGCCCACATGGTTTCGATTAACCCATTGAACGGCGCGGATGCGAGCGTTTTCGATGGGTGAACAATCATATTGAGAAAAGCATCATCCTTGATGATCGGCATGATGTTCTGGTTGATTAGATAATCCACCTCAACCGGAGCCGTGATGTCGAAAATAGAGACCGACGCCAGAGGTTTCACGAGCACAAGCGCAATTAGCCCCACATCGCCTGTCAAGAATTCAACCTGCTGGATCGAGCGGACTCCTGTGTCTCCAGATTGGAGCGGCACAAATGGCCCAGCGCATCCGGCAGTGGTCGGCGCGCTCGTGATGACAGTGCCGTTCACAGTCTGAGTATTGCAGGTGACTGTCTGCGATACTCGTCCCGCTACTCCATCCTGATTTGTGTACGTAAAACGAAACTGCGCCCCACCAACCTGAGCCGCGACCTCAATCGCCATCACCTGCACACCCGCGCCGTCTGTGTAGCGTGTCAGCGAGTTCGTGTTGATCATGTCCTGCGTTCCAGAATCCATCGTGATGAATGAATAATAAAGCAGGTAGTCCAACAGGTAGATTGGCAACGGAACTGCGGTCGTTGTCTGCGTCATCGCAACAAAGCGACGAAGGTATTTTGTCGTCGTGCTCGTCGTGACGTTTGGCCCATGGTCCAATCCTCCATCCGTTGAGCGTGCAAGAACCGTCGCCGTCAGTGGAGCCGCCGCATAATATTGCGGCGGCGGATTGCCGGGACTCATGGACAGGTCGAACCAGATACCTGACGCCGTAGCTTGGCTTGGAACCTTGCGCCACGACCTGATCAGGTACTTGCCAGACTCATATGCAGTAAGGATTTCCCTGACATTGGCTGGCATCAGTCTTCCGTCCCGTCGATTTCGCCAGCGCCGAATTGCGGCTGAATGCCTGAACTGATCGCCAGAGACGCTGAGAGAGCGCCGGAATACAGGATTTTCCCTGTTCCAGATGACGCCGTCCCGATGGAGAAATATGTCGCCGTCTCTGATCCGCCCGTGCATTGAGGAAACTGCACCAACGCCGCATTGGTCACCGCGTTTCCGCTCACTGTCCAGCCTCCAGACGTGCGAGCAACCGCGACCCGCGCGTAGCTCGTGTAGGCGCACTCGTTCGTGGTCTGGTTTCCAGCCTCGCCGGGGTCTGCCGTGTGCAATGCGACATAGAGCGATCCTGCTGTTGCCGATGGCTGCAGGCCAGAGGCATCACCAATAAGTGCCGCTGCGGTGTTGTTGAACACCAGAAGAAGCAGGTCGTTTTCCCACGTATTACCTTTGGACATTATCTAATCCTCATATTGCCTGTTGAGATACGCACGTTCGTTATTTTCTGGGCTTGCTCACCGCGTTCGCGATGGCGTCGAGCGCCTTGGTCAGAGCGGCATCGCGTGCGCCACTGGCCTTTCCTTCGCTCTCACTCTTCTCGGATTTTTCCTTGTGAGTTGCGAGCGAGGTAGCTGTGTCGATCTGATGCCTCTTGGACTCGTGCTCCATGCGGGCGTGCTCGATAGATACCTTGGTCTCGATCTCGCGTGACTTGAGCTCGAGTTCCTTGTTCTTCATCTCAAGCTCTGCCTTGCGAAGCTCGACCTCCATCTGCTTGATGGCGATGTCGGCGCGCATCTTTTCAAGGTCAGCCTCGATCTTGCGCGTGTCGTTCTGCTCGCGCATGGCTGTTTCGCGCGCACGGAGCATAGCCTCCTGATTTGAGTTGTTCTGCTCCATGGCGGTCTTTGCCATCTCGATCTTGACCCACTGGTTTTCGACTTCGAGCTTCTGGTTCGCGCCGTACAACTTCTGCATCTCGATCTGGTTTTTCATGGATGCGGCTTGAGCTTCCATCTGCATGCGCTGCGCTTCCATCTGCGCGCGCTGCTGCTCGATCTGCATGTCCATCTGCATGCGCTGCATTTCGGACTGTGCCTTGGCTGCTTCGCCCTTCGCCTTCTCCTCATCCGGGTTTGGCTGGGGTGGCATCTCCGCAATCATTTTCTGCATCTCGCCAACCAGTGCGGTCGGGAGAGGCGAAAACTCCAAGAACTTCATCCAGACGTTTGGAGGCAGATTGAGCTTGGACAGCACTGGCCCGCCAAACTGGATCAGGAACTGAAACACCTTGTCCTTCTGGTTCGGCCCTGTCGGTGCCTCATCGACGATGGTGTCGAAGCGCGCCGTGTTCGGATCGCGGACCAGAGGGAGATAGTGCACGTTGCCAGTGCGCCCTGTGATGCGAACAAGGCGGCCATCCGTCATGTATTTCTGGATGAGCTTGAGCAGGTGGCGTCCATGCACCTTGCGGTAGCGACGCAACGAGTTGAAGAACGCCTTCAGGACGCCATACGCCGCTTCCTTGCGCTGCACGTCCACGACGCCAGCCTGTTCACGGTCGATAATGCCAAGCATCTCGTTGTTGACGCCTGAGACACCCTGCACGGCTTCGTGCGCAATCGCGAGCAGGCGGTCGATGCCCGGCGGCGTCTGGGCGATGGGCTTGGGTGTGACGCGTGGGCTTGCGCCCAGCGATCCGGGTTTGAGCCAGACGATGGTGTCGCTGGCGGCCCAGTCCAGCTTGGCCTGATCCGGGTCTTCGAACGCGTCCATCTCTGCGAGGAGGCCGCCCTTGGCGTTGTTGTCGATGATCCGCTGCGTCTGACTGATCTGCTTGTTCAGGAGCTTCTGCGGCTCGATCATCGGGCGCACGATTCCGTACCAGACGCCGCGTGTCTCATCGAGCTTGCCAGTGATGAGCTTGTAGGTGAATTCCTCATCTGGCAGCGGCGTCGCTTCGAGAATTTGCGACCCGCAGCGGAACGCGCGGTAGTAGCGACGCACGCGCACGCCAAAACTGTTCTCCTGCAGTTGCGGGATGGCTTCGATCAGGCGGAGATACTGCGCTTCCTTGATTTCCTCGATCTGGCCCGTGTTCGGGTTGAGGACGCGGTAAACCTTCTCCAGACACCACCACTGGTATTCAGTGATTGTGACGCTGTCGCTGTCGTCGCTGTCCAGATTTCGCGTGTAGAACTGGCCGGGGTTGTTGCGTTCGATGCGCCCAGAGCTTCCGCCATTCGAGCGGTCGCTCTCTCCTTCGACGCCAAATCGCAGCTTGGCTTCATCGGGCGAGAACTTGCGTGTGCGACGGATATACTGCGCGTCCATCGCGCCGGGGCGACGCGCAGCCGGATCGATACGGATTTCGAGCGGGCTCACACGCATGATCAGCGCTACGCCCTCTGGATCGATCTCGTAGTCCATGCGGGTTTCGGTCACTCCGATTCCGCAGATCACGCAGTCGCGGAATGCCTCGCTCTCTTCGTCAGCGGCATCGCACTCGTCCCTGATCCAGTCAGCGGCTGATGTGAAAATCTCATTCACGACAGCGTCCGACACCTGACCGTCTTCGCCGCGAGACGACATCTCACGCGGGTAGTAGCGGACCTCCTGCCTGTTGGTCATTTCTGAGCCGCAGACAGCCGACACGATGCTATCGATGCGGTTCACGCTGATCGTTGTAAGCTTGGCGTCTTCGGCGGCGTCTTCGGCTTCCTTGTCCCACTGGCGGCCAGCGGTGACGTCGTATGCCTCTTTCGCCTCGTCCACCCACTCGGCCCAGTGTCCGTCGAGTCGCTTGTCCCAATCGTTGAATTGCTTGACCAGCTTCTCGTGATTGAGGTTCGGGTCTTCTTCCTGCGGTCGGCGCGACGGCTGAACAACCTGAAGGCTGGTGGACCCGTTGTAATCGGTTTCCATGGTCTCTCCCAATGAAAAGGGCCGCTGATCTCTCAGCGGCCCTGCCTGTCTATGTTCGTGTTGCTACATGCCGCCGGGGGGCATGCCGCCGGGGGGCATGCCGCCCGGAGGCCCGCCAGCGCCGGGGGGAGGCCCGCCCTGCGGGGGCCCGCCGCCGCCTTGCTGTTGCATCATGTTGATGACGATCTTCTGCGCGCTCATCAGGATGTCCTGATCAGGCACGTCAGGATGCTGCTGCTTCAGCTTCTGAGCCACCTGCATGATCATCATCTGCATCTGCTGCTGCGGATTTGGCTGCTGCGGGGGCATAGGAGCCCCGCCGGGAGGCATTTGCGGAGGCTGCGGGGGTGGAGGCTGAGCGCCCATGGGAGGCTGTCCTTGGCCCATAGCTGGGCCGCCAGCACCGGGTGCGCCGGGCTGCATGCGGTCGAGGAGACCCATTTTCGTTTTCCTTCTGATAGTCGCCGGGATTGGCGAGGCTATTTCTTTTCGCGCACTGGGGGCAGCGCGGCGTCGATCAGTTCACTGAGGCAGCGCACACAGGCCAGTGCGCGGCTTGGCAAGGCGTCCTGCGTGATGAAGTCGTTTACAGCGCCCTTGCAGATCAGCTTGTGAATGTCGGTGACGTCGGCTCCGATATTGCCGTGCTTGGGGCAGCTGAAATTTGGCGTCGTCATAGATCAATCCCTTTCGCATCGGCGTACTGCGGCAGTTTCATTTCGTCCGCTGTCAGGCGGCGAAGGAACCCGGCAGGTTTGTATGGACGATACTTCGGGTTCTTGAGTCCGTGCTTCGCCTGCGCTTCGCGCGTATGCGTGTGGAACCACTCGACGAGCCTGTTCACGCCTTCGAGTATTTCCCCCTCAGTCAAATCCTTTCCACGAAGATGAGTGTCGCGGATGGTGCGGTAATTGTAGTTCACGACCTTCCCGCTCTCACTACGGCACTCAATCGTGACGATCATCTCTTTCTTCTGATTGAAGTCATTGGCGACAAACACGAGACCATCGAACGCGATCATGCCATCTCCCACTCGAATTTGCCGGTCTCTTCGACTGGGCGAGCAAATCCATGCTTACGCAGGTGCTTCATCATACGCGCTGCAATCTGCTTGACGGAGTATTGCTCGCAATGCGTTTTGAACCCGCCCACCCTGATCCTGACAGAGTCACGCCTAACTCTGACATCAAAGGCGATGGACGGCTTTCCTCTCTGCGACAGGATGGCAAAATCCACCATGTAGTGCTGTCTCATTACCAGATTCATCTGACTCACATAGTCAGAGACCTCTGGAAAATCACTCGCTCCCATTCGAAAGCTCCCGCATATCCCCGGTCGCCTGATCAACAGCCTGCAGCAGCGCCGTCGAAATCTCCTTGATGTCCTTCGACGTCGATCCGTAGGCGACAGGCTCGCCACGCTTGTCGAAGTCAGGACGCCACACAACGATAGCAACCTGAAGCTCTGTACCGTCAACGTAGCCGCGCACAGCGTCCACCATGACGTCGATATTCACTTTGACCTTCACTGCCATATCAGCTGTTCCTCATGATTTCTTGCAACTCTTCGTAGCTGTTCTTGACCATGATGACTTCAGCAACGCCACGGAGGCGGACCCCAACTAAAGCGGGGTCTGCGGGGTCTGCGCGGTCTCTCGCTCTCCCTTGAATCCTCTGCACAAACGTCAACGCGTCTATATCATACTGCTGAGCAGATAAACGATTACCCGCTGGCTGTGCAGCGCGAAGCCTTTCATTAATAGCTACCTGTCGAGCAGCCTCTGGATCAGCGCGCTCCAAGCTTTGAAAATTGGTGATTGAGACGATGTCGTTAGCGCGCACGCCCATCACCACGTCGCCCTGCAGCCGCAATTCGACGAACCCGAACCTCATGTCACTTGTCTCCGTCATCTTTGACCTCTCCGATTGGCGGCCAGAAGAGCGGATCGACGTTGCGCCACTTTCCTTCCTTCTCGTGCTTCCAGCCGTTCAGGTGGGCCATCTCGTGACACATCACGACGGCATACGGATCGCTCGTGTAGAAACATGGGTTGGGCACATTGATGCGCTCCAGCCCGACGTCAGCACACGCCAAAGCATCCGCGCCGCACGCCTGCTTGATCTCTTCGAATGTCATCGCTCTCACGACCATGCTGCGCCCAGCCATCACGTCTTGATTGCGCGGAAGCTCTGGCGTTGAACCCGGATACAGCAACAACGACCACGGGCTGTCAGGCTTCTTGAAGGGCGAGAGTACGCCAAGATCGTGATCCAGAGCCGTCAGGCGATAGTTGTCGTCGAATGTGTAGCGATAGACTATCTGATAGATAGCAGCAGCAACTGTCAGAACGCCCACGACAAAGAAGAACAGCGTAAGCATTACAAAAAATGGATGCGGTTGTTTTTGCATGTTTGCTCCTCGAAGGAGCGTTGCACATCAAGTCGGCTACACTGTCAACCGGGGCGACACGACGATCTCGTGTGCTTCCCAACCCTTGCGCAGGAAATACTGGCGAAGGTCATCTCTGTGCTTGCCAAGCGCCCATTTCAGGATCGGCGCTGCCTCGGTCACGATGTTGTCCGTCATCAGCATGCCAGCGACGAAGTGAGGAGCGACAACGCGAACCAGAATGTTCTTCATCTGCTCCTCCTGTCCTGTCAGGCGTCAACATCTCTCCAGTAAGCTGGAGCTTTCATCGTCACGCCATTCTCGTCCACAAACGATTTTGTTTCTTCGTCCCAGTGCACCAGACGCAAGGGCCGACCTCTCGGGCAAGCGAATATCCATCTGTCCTTTGGCGCAGTCGTGATATCGTGCCATTCGGGCATCAGCGTCACTCGCCGCCCTGAGCAAGAGCGGCGCGGGCGATCTCGATGCAATTTCCAAACGCTTTTTCGTTGGCGTAGAGCAGGTCAATGTCGTCTTCCGCCCGAAACCTCGGATGAATTGCGTTGGCTATTAATGCCAGAGCCTCCCGTAGCGCATCACGCTCTGCCACGAGTGCGGCGTTCTCAATAGCTCCCTTGCCTGCAATCCGCGATATGCGCTCGATCTGTTCGGGGATTAGATCAATCGCGGGCCACGTGAGATTTCCGCCTTCGTTGCCGACGCACATGTTGATATCGTCAAGCACGGTCCAGCATTTGTCGAACTGAACCTTCAGAGCATCACGCTCTGCCACGAGTGCGGCTATCTCGGTCGCTGCCTCGTTAAGCAGCACGTCAACTGAGCGTTCAAGCAACCGCTCGATCAGTTCAGCGTGGCTCATGGTGTGGCTCCGGGAGGATTGGGAAGCGGACGCCAGTGGGTGGGGTGCTCCTCCATGTCGCGGTCGCCATACCAACGGGCGCGGGGCTTTGTCTCGTCGGCACGCTGCATAAGGGGCTCCCACCAGATCACGCGGATATCGCCTCCAAGCGCCGCCGTTCTGTCTGGACACCATCCGAGGAAGGGGAGCGCACGCATGTTGGCGGGGTCAGTCTTTGGCGCGCTAGCTATGTCCCGCCAGCCGTCGTCCTGTGGAGGAGGCGTGCCCGCCGTGTGGGGGAAGCCATTGAGCATGTGACGGACCATCGCCTCGGCCTGAGCAGCATTCAGCAAATTGGTTCCGCTGGGGGTGGCCTTGAACTCGTGCGGCGTTCCCTCATTGAACACGCGACGAATGGACAAGCCGCCGTCAGGCTGAATGTCTTCGGGAAAGCGGTAGGACAGAAACTTGTCTACCATGTGCTTGATTTGATCGTCGGTCATCGTTCTGCTCCGTATTTTTCCATCGCAAGTTTTTGGCGCGTTGATCCTTGGCCTCCCATTGCGTCTAGCAAAATGTGGCGTGCGCGATGCTGGCGGGGATCGTCGGTCACGATTGACCAAAGCAGGACGTAAGCCTCCGCAATGGCGGCTTGTTGCCCCGCCAAGATGTGATCAACCTGCGTGCAGACGCCAGCAAGACTAGGGAGCGGCGATATTCCCGGAAACGCAGGCTGTAGCGCGTTGCGGATCAGATACTCTCGCGCATCGAAGCCGTCGCCCATTGCGGCTATGGCTGCGCTGGCCTTGTCACGAATAATGGTGACGGTCGGCGTGTAGTCTGCGCCCTCCTCAAAGGCGACAAGATCATCCCACGACATGACCGCAAAGCCTTGGTCCAAATCGTAGTGCGGATGCACCTCATAGATCGCCCTCGCAACCTTCTCGACTGTCTCGTCGTGCTCGGTCATCACGCGGACCCTTTCAGCGAGGCAAGGGCGGCGCGGGCAGCAAAGATGCAGCGGTCGTAACCGTCTTCAAAATCGGCAGCTTCGTAATAGTCCTCGTCCATGTCTTTTGCTGGAACCTGCTTGGCGATTTCTTTCAGCGCCTCTACGCACGCCAGCATAGCTTCGAGACGCTCAGCAGCTTCATACAGCGGCCACGTTGGAATGCGCCCGCCTGCCTCTGACGTGCAATGCTTGGACAACGCGGCCACATCGCGCAGCATTTGCGGCAAGCTCTCGCACTCGTAATCGTTCAGGCAGCGTTTCAGTTCGGCGTCGGTCATTTAGGCGCTCCCGCACTGATAACAGAAAGTTCGCGAGCGAGTTCAACCGATAGCTCGTTCATGCGCGCGGTGTTACCGGCTTTGCCGGGCCACCCGTAGCCAACCTGTGTGATGAGCCGCATTTCCCTGACGATGTCTTCGACGCGCTTGCCGCGCGCATCCAACAACATCTGCTCGCGGCTTGGAGCGCCGCGCTCCGCGTTCGTGTCTGCTGACGTCCACCGTGACATTGCAATCTCCTCTGATGCAGGGAGACGTAGATCACGGCTCTTTCCGCGTGTCAACTGAGGCGACGCGTAACTGCAGAACCTTCAGTTCGCGCTGGGCGTTCTGCGCCTTGAGTACGAGCGCTTTGCGCTCAGCCTCCAGTTCCTCAATCCTGAGCGCCGCCTGTGTGAGCAGGGCAGGTCCGTTCAGCGCTCCATCGTTCACCTTGCAGTATCTGGCGAGGAGACGGAGCTTCGATGTGAGCGGAGACTGTGTCACACCTGTTCCTCGATATCTGGCACAGCACGCCAGCACAGCTTTCCAACAACGAGCGATTGGTCGAGCGACGGAGAGTCAACGAGCAGGTTCTCCATCTCGTCAACACGCGCGCGGTCAGCTGTCGCGCCGATCTCGGGGCCGCACACGCGGCGGATTTCGGCGCGAAGCTCTGGGGTGATCTTGATGATACGCATCAGAACCCTGTTGGTTTGGCGACGGCGCGTGTCAGCGCCATGAAGCCTTGCTGCAGGTGGGTGACGCCGATGGCGATCCAGCGGCCATCTGTGTCGTGCTGCTTCAGCGCCTCAACCAGCAGTTCGATCTTCGCTGCGTCCGACTTGATCTCATTGATCAGGTCGATCTCTGTCTGGCTAAGCGTGCGATAGCCCTTGATCGGCTGTTCAGTCATGTCGCTTCCTTTTGTGTGACCGCATGTGCATGCGGGATTATCAGGATTGTGTTGGTAACGCGCACAGTCTTGCGTGTGCACTACTCGTCCAGCCCTTCGTCTTCGACCTCGGTAATGAATTGCTCGATCATGTCGCTCAGCCGTGTGTAGCGCTCCACTGAGTTAAGCCCAGTCTCCGCAGCGGCCAGTGAGAGGACTGCACGCAGCTGGCCTTTGGCCTTCTCCCACTCAGTACCCTTGAGCGCACCGACCATAAGTTGATGCAATCTGTAGTTTTCCATCAGTTCAGGCTCCCTTTGCGCTCAAAGTCCGTCGCGCGCATGTTGGCGTACTTCTCCATACCCTCGGGAGGCTTGCCGTTCGGCATGATCCTTTCGTTCAGGCGCGCGAGCACAGCCTTGGTCGATTCGAGAATGGTGACGTCGTGCGCGCGCGAGTAGCGGTTGGACGCGATGCCGAGCAGCACGAACGCTGACAGCATCGCCATCTCGAAACTATCCTTGTCAGGCACGCCGTCTGTGTTCATCTCAAACGTCAGCGAGACAGACGCCGCGACTGAATTTTTCATGTCCCTCTTTTCGCCGTCGGTCATGTCTTCGTATGTCATAGCGCCCACTTGCTCCTCTTTTCGGGCGGTCGCTTACGCTCGATGATTTTGCGCGGCGGCTCGAAGGTGATTGCGATCAGGCCAGCCGCATCAGATGCGTGCGATGACCAATCGTGCTCAGGCCCCAAACCGATCTTGCGCTCCTCGTCGATCTTCTCGTGATAGTAGCCAAGCGCTTTCACGCCGGGCCGCGTGGCTTCCTCGTTGAACCAGATGCGCGGGAACACCTTACGCAGCGCGTCGATTCGCTGTTGGGCTGCTCCCTTGCCCTGATTTCGGATGACGATGGTTGAAAATCCGGCGGCTTGCAACTGTCGCTCGTAGGACATCGCTATCGGGTTATCCGGGTGCACGTTTGAGCCGTCGTGCGGCAGGACACATAGCGCCGCTCCGTAGCCGTTAGAGCGCAGCCAGTTCATGTAATAGCCGGGAGGCTGACCAGATGCCTCGAAGTAGTCGATGATGTGGATTCGCTCTCCACAGAACTGGGCGATCCAGATTGCTGTCGCGTCGCTGTGGCCCAAATCCCAGAACGCCCTGATCTGGTAGTCAGGATCGACTGTGACCGCAGACATCCGCCCCTGTTCGCGCGCGGCTCGAAGCTCCTTCGCAAAATACGCTCCGTCCACAACCTTGACGTAGTCTCCGCCCCAGACGTGATCAGCCTGATCTGGATCGCGCGCGTAGTCCGCTTCCATCGTCTCGCGTAGGATTGTCGGGAACCACGGATTGTCCTGCCAGCCGATCTTCCTGACGATGGAGCGCGGCGGCGGGCCGCTCTTGCCACGGAACATCTCTTCAATGGCGTCGTGCTCGTATTCCGGGTTCCACGACCAGATGAACTTGGACTTCTCCTTGCGCAGCGTCGGGATAAGCAGTTTCAGGCTGGTCTTCGAGAATGCCGCCGCTTCCTCGCCCCAGAACCAGTCGTAGCCTTCCATCGACTTCAGGCCCTGCGGGTTTCTCCACAAGCCGGTGAAGGTGAACAGGCTGTCGTTGCGCGTTCCCCTGATCTGACCGTTCGCCGCATCAAAGCGATCCTCGAGCCCCAGTTCCACAATCTGATCGAGCAGCAGCTGGTAAACCGACTCGCTCAGGTTTTTCTGGATTTCCCGGCCACAGCCGATGCGCAGCGTGCGCTCACTGGCGGCGGCGAGCAGGAACCGGGCGATTGTCCATGATTTACCGCCGCCCCGGCCACCATGGAATGCGAAGTGGCGATATCGGTCATCCCAGAGCACAGACGACCATGTTGGCATCTGGGCTGGCGCGGACTGATCAACTAGACGCATCATGCAGCGATTTCCCTTGCAAAATGCGGTTTGGCTCCCGGCGGGAGACCGCTATTCGGCATCGTCGCTGATCTGGTCTTCAACGTACCCGTTGCTGGCGCTCAGGCTGGCGATTTCCTGAGCAGGCGGCGGGTTCACGAATTCGATGCGCATGACACTGCGGATTGGATCGAATTCGTCGTCGCCTGAGATCGGCTGTGTGGCTTTGCCGAACGCGCGGTCGGCGATGTATTGAGCAGCGGTCAGGCGCACGTTGTCCTGATCGCTGCCCGGAATGGGGTTGCCGTCAGGATCGCGCAGGAGGCCCGCCAGACGCGCCTGTTCGCGGAGGGCATCACCCCCCCACTGCATCGCGAGTTCCCTGCCCATGAGGCTGGATTTGTTGGGGCGGCCCTTTCTGGAGACGGGGTGGGGATTAGCCATGTGGCTTCCTTTCACTCTGGAACAATAGGTTGATATTCCTATCCGCGTGGTTGTGGATAAGTGCGCCCGCATAGGTAGGCGTGCGGGCAATCGGGGACTGAATCTCAAGGGGGGTAGACTCAGTTTTTGCAGGCGGCATCGCCAACTGGTCACGTGACATCACGTGACACGTAAACGGTCACGCGTGACGCGCGCCTGTCACCCGCTACGCCTGCTACAACTGCTACACTGCTACACGCTTGAGAACGGGCTGAGTACGCAGTGAGCCCAAAGAGAGAAACAACTGACGGTGCCGACGGTACGGACGGTTGAATCCCCCCGATTCTCCGAAAGGAAGTTAAACGGAGAAAAACTACGGGCCCTTGCCGGGCGACAGGAACCAGAAGGCTGCGCCGACTGCTGCGATGAGGAGAATTGCGATGGCCAACAGCCCGAGGATTTGCATGTTTTCACCCTGTGGATAACTTTTTGCTGTAAACTGGGTTGACGGCTGCACAAGGGGCGACTATCTCATGCTGCGTGAGGTTCGCTCACGATACGAAAACCGCCCAAGAGGAGACCGCCCATGTTCGAACTCACCGTCCAGTTCCACGGCGACGCCAAGCCCACGAAGAGCATCGGCTTCACTGAGCGCTCCATGCGCGGTGATCTGGCTGATGCGATCCGCTCTGGCAACTGCGTGTTCGCCCAGCTGGTTGCCTACGAAAAACTCGGCGAGCCTGTTCGTGAGGGCCGCATCCTGCACACCTATGGAGCGCTCTGATGACCAAGGACAAATTCACCGTCGGCGACCGTGTTCGCTATTCCCGGCACTACGGAGCCGCTGGATCGGTTCGGGTCTTCGGCACCATCACCAAGGTCAACAAGGCCAGCTACACAATCCTGAGCGAGGCTGGAGACACGCGCGCAGTCAAGAAAGACAACGTGCTGATCGACTACCGCGCTCCGACCAAATCAGTTTGAGGAGACCAACATGAGCAACGAAAAGAAACGCGAATTCTTCGACTTCGAGCACCGCTACGAAGAAGAACAAGCGAAGCACCGCTACAGTATCGAGGCAGTCGATCTGCGCAGCGACAAGCGCCTGAGCCTTGTGATTGATGCAAACAACCGATCTCAAGCTGGGTTTCTGGCGAAACTGTACGGATACAGGGTTTTGTCAGTGAATATGGTGGGATGAAAAAACTCAGTCACCCCAGTTGACGACCGACAATATCACGCCTAGATAGATCGCAGAAGAGGAGACTGTCCAGTGAACAAGCAAGACATCCTGAAAGCGTTGTACGCGGGCTGTAAGCTCTACGTTCGATCCGGCAAGACATCATCGGCGGTTGAGCATCTGAACGGATGTCAGACTGCGGTGACATACAAATCAGCGTTCGCTGCGTTGGTTGCCGTCCCGCACGAGCACAGAGACCCTGCGGGGGTTTTAGACTTTGTCGCTATCAAACCAGAATACCTCGTTCGTTAAGGAGAATCGAAGTGGACACGTCAACAGCAACAATGGAGCGGGACCGCCTGTCAGTCAGGCTGCTCAAGCTCGAAGATGGCAGCGTGGCTGTCATCATCATGAACCGCCGCACGGGTGATGCAATCGAGATTGCCCGAGGCACATACGCCGATGCTGAGCGCGCGGCGATCAAGACGCGTGACGCGTTGATTCAGGCAAGCTGCAATGTCGGCGCTGGTATCTGGTGGGAGAATTGAGATGAGTACGCCCAAAATCAAAAAACTCTACGAAGCGTTGAGCGTTACCACACGGGCAATCGCGGACATCGAGTCTGAAAAGCGCGCAGCGCTTGCAGAGGAAAAGCGATTGATCGATGCGCGTTTCGCAGAGCGCCTTGAGGCTGCAACGAACGCCAACAGGCTGGCGCATAGAGCGCTGCACGACGCACAAGTCGAGGAGGCTCAAAAGGGGCACGAGTGGGAAGGCAAAACGGTTTGCCGTGTTGAGACCACCTACTCACGCTGGAGCGCCCTTCCGAAAAGTACGAAGAGGATTTTTGGCGTCGTTGCCACGTATCGGCCCGGCGTCGAGATCAGCGCTCAGAAAAAATACAACGGCGCGAGGGTCGGCGATGTCATTGTGCTGCTGAAGCGCAAGGACGGGTCCGTCGGCCTGAACTACGAAAAGTTCTACGCCTACGGGACGCAAAACTCGCAATGGAGTCTGGCTGAAGAGGGTGCAAAATGACACGCGCGGAAATGCACGCCAGCATGGCGGGGTTCGCTGTTCCGCTGGAGAACCGTGAGCCACTGGTGATGTGGGTTCTGTCAGGCGTCGAGCCCGGCGAATTCCTGCAGGCTGTTCTGGTGAACGATCTTCGCATGGCTGTGGTTCGCGCCAGTAGGACGAGCATGCACGGAATTGTCGAAACTGTTCGTTGGTTGATCTCGGACGCTCCATCCAAATGCTGGGGCTCTGAGGTCAACTACCACGACTGGATGAGCACGGGCGGTTGGAACGGTCTCGATCCGAACGAACGCAAACTGGCGATGTGGAGGTAGAGGGTTAGATGAAAATCAAAGATGCGAACCTGCCGGGCATTCCCGGCTTGCTTATTCTGAACGCCATAAACAAGCTTGGCGTGCAATCGACCGGCCTTGCGTTGATCGCTTACACGGACATGCAGGAAGGCGGCGTTTACAACCTGCTCTCTCGCTTGAGGAAGCACGGATTTATCACGTCAACACGAGGGGCAAACACGTTGTACGAACTGACGCCTCTCGGAAGGAAAGTGCTCAACTACGTCAGCGCCGAACTCTCATGAAGATCAGCCTGCCTGAAGCCGTGACATTCATCCTGCTTGTCGTGTGCCTTGTTGCGATCATCATGCGCGGCGCACAGGTGCAAGACCTGTATTGCCGTGTCGCACGAATGGAGACGCTGGCGTCCAGTAGCGATCCGTTGCCAGATTGCGAGGAGACAGAACGATGAGCGGCGTTATTTCGTCCATCTGGTATCTGCTCGTGTTTCTCGAAGGCGCATATTTCGGACATCGCCTTTATCGCGCGCAACTGTTGCCTGTGCTGCCGTCAGTGCTGATTTTTTTCGCGCACACGATCTGCGTCGTGTTCATCAATCGGTTTGTATTCCGTCTGATCGACACGATCACTTAACCTGTCTGTGTCAGGGTGGCTCCATCAACAGAGGAGCTACCCATGACCATCATCGAACAACTCGAAAAAATGTGCGACGGAGAGGGCCACCTGCCAAAGGTTGCCGTCACGCGCGACTTTCTGCGGGCGCTGGCGACCGAGTTTCGCCGCCTGAGCCTTGAGACCGAGGCGTTTGACCTCGTCGAATGGATGTCCCAGCCCAGCCGAAAAAACCCATTGGCGTCAGCGGCTGCGGTCCATCTTTCACGAAATCTGCAAAAAACTGAAAAAAGTGGCGTCAACCCAGTTGACGGATCAGAACATCACGACTAGATAGGTGATCACTGGCCGGGCAGTTCCGGTCAGACCCCAGAGGAGCGATACAATGCAAACCCTGATCCAGCCCACCCTGTCGAACAAAATCACCAAGTTCGGTCGCGGCGCGACTATCGCCACGGCTCGCACGGACGAAGGTTTTGGTCTCGACGAAATTCGCCACATCGCCCCGGCCATCTTCGCCGAAGGCAAGCACTCCAGCCGTTCGGAGCGCTACACTTACATCCCGACCGGCGACGTCATCTCTGGCCTGCTCAACAACGGCTTCCGCGCCGTCGAGCTTCGCCAAGGTGGTTCGCGCGACGATGAGAAGCGTGGCTTCACGAAGCACATGATCCGCCTCCGTCACTCCGACGCCGCGTCGTCCCTGATCGGCACGTCGAAAGTTTCGCCGGAAGTGGTGATTGTGAACTCGCACGATGGAACGTCGTCCTACCAGCTGTTCGAAGGAGCCTTCCGCTTCATCTGCACGAACGGCCTGATCTTTGGCGAACTGTCGAAGTCGATCAAAGTCCCGCACAAGGGTAACGTGATCGACCGCGTCATCGAAGGTTCCTTCTCAGTCATCGAGACCGCGAAGAACACCGTCGAGCAGGCTCGCGAGTTGAACGCAATCACGCTCGACTCTCGTGAGCAGGAAGTGTTCGCCCGCGCCGCTCTGGCCTACCGTTTCGAAGACGTCGAGACCGCTCCGGTTCGCCCTGAGCAAGTCATCCGCGCCCGTCGCACGGCAGACCTCGATCCGACGCTCTGGAACGTCTTCAATCGCGCTCAGGAGAACCTGATCCGTGGCGGTCTTCGCGGCATTACTCGCCCCGAGGGTCAGATCACCGCTCAGAGCCGTCACGTCACGACCCGCCCGGTCAACGGCATCGACGGAAACCGCGATCTCAACCGCGCCCTGCACACGCTGGCGACTGAGTTCGCGAAACTGAAAGCGGCCTAGCCCAACCACTAGGACGCGAAACTAGCCGGGGCTTCGGCCCCGGCACCTTCTTCCAGAATGAGAGAGACAGTCATGGGACTAGATATGTATGCCTTCGCAACGCTCGCCTCGAAAATTGGCGATGCTGTTGTGGATTTCGATCACGGTTTCGGATCAAACAAATACCATCCCGATGGTGAACCCGCCATTGAACTTCAATATTGGCGGAAGCATCCGAACCTGCATGGATGGATGCACCATCTCTACATCAACAAGGGCGGACAAAGCCAAAGTTTCAATGGCGACGCTGTGCGCCTGACACTGGAAGATATAGACCGTCTTGAGAAGGACGTTCGGGCAAAAGCGCTGCCTATGACGTCAGGATTTTTCTTCGGCGCTTCAGTTGATGAAGACTCCTACGACGACCTGAAATTTATTGATAAGGCGCGCAACGCCCTGAAGCTTGGATTAGCGGTCTACTACACAAGCAGCTGGTAACACCGGCTGGAATCAAAGCGGCCACCCGTCACGGAAACCGGGTGGCCGCACTGTTTCCGCTGCATCGCCGGAAACAAGCGCGAGAAGCCGAGGAGCAACCCCTGCGCTGATCTTCCCTCTAACCTGATAATTCCTCGTCTGGCAACGGGCTACCGTCAGGTGCAAGCCCCTCGCGAAGTCTGATCGAGATCAGCGCGTCAGCTGCTGGCGTCGGTCGCCCGTGTTTGTCCATCACCTGCAGGACGAGAGATGTCGCGTGCTCGTGACAGGCGGCGACGATATGCACAGACCGGCCCTGAAACTTCCGCGCCAGAGAATCCAGCCTGTCGTGTTTGATCAACGACTGCAGCGCCTGTGTACGGCTCATGAAGCATGGATAGGCGCGATAGAGTTGATCGAGTTCACCAGACCGGCAGAGCCAAAGCACTTCGGCTTGCAGGGCAGCGATGACCGCGTCATCAACCTCGTAGGACGAGCGTGAGAAGAACGGATATTCGAGGAGCTTGTGCATGCCGCTACACCAGTCTCAGAACTGAGGTGTTCGGGTCCAGCCTACTAACGCTCAGTCCCGGCTGTTCAGTACGTCTACTGATCAGCAGCAGGTGCTGAACCTGCCGTAAAGCACGCAGTTCGCGAAACTGCATTAGTGACAAATGACTGCGTCGCAGCGCTATGTCAACTCAGGCACCGACCTTGCGGCGTGCCTGAGCAGCGTAGTAGCGCTCCAGTTCCTCGAAACCGAGTTTCATGTGTTCCCACGCGATTTTCTGGTGCGCGGTCGGGTCTTGCTTGTTGGTCTTGCTGCGCGTGCGCGAGAAGTAGCCGTCAATGCTCGCGTTGCGCTTTCCCTCGATACAATCCTCAAACATCAGCGTGTGTCCGTAGACGCCGCACCGGCTACGCAGGACGTGGCTGGACTCGTTGTAGCGCCGGGCGCTGGCGACCCCCTTCGTGCCAGCACTGAAGTCCTCTGCGGCGGCGCGGACCCCTGTCATGTTGAGGCCCTTCGGCGCGGCGTAGGGAAGGCCGCTCGCGGCGCGGTCTGCAATCCACGAGAAGGCGGCTGAGCGTTGATCGGCGTTGATGGCTCCGATGTCCGCGAGCATGTCGATGGGGTGCTTGTTCATCTCTCTCACAATCGATGGGGCGAACCAGCTGTAGACTGGGTCGAGTTTTTTCTGTTCCGATCTGGAGAGACGCCCGTTCGGCTCACGCGCGCCGGGAGCGCGCTTACGCCCCTCCTTGCGCAGAATCCTGCGGTGTTTTTTGGATAAGCCTTTCGCCACGAGCGCCCCTTCGGCTCCCCCTGATTCGCCATCTGGGAGAGCCGTCGAGGTAGGTGTCAGTCTGACAAAATGTCAACCACGGCTGGGTCTCCAGCGATGAACTTGACCTCTGTGACGACAGGCTGCGACGACACAGTCTCAAGCACTTTCTGGCGCAGAATCTTCATTTCGTTGTCCCAGAGAGGATCGGCTGCGACGAGCGCCTTGATCTTGCGGTACGCGTACAGCACCGTCGTGTGGTCGCGACCACCGAATGCCCGGCCAATCTGAGGGTACGAACAATTGGTCTCGGCGCGCGCGAGATACATTCCGATCTGGCGCGGGATCGCCCACTGGCGACTACGGTTAGGATGCTCCATCATCGGCGTTCCAATAGCGTAGTGCGTCGCGACAACCCGTTTGATGTCAGCCAGTTTCGGCTTTTTCGGGATGCGATCCACACTCAGTGGCAGGTCGGGGATGGCAACTACGTACCCCCCCTCATAACAATCCGTCCTCATTTCCGTACTCCTCTGGTAGATAGTGCTTAGATTTGATCAGGATCGTCGCCTGTGCAGATTTTGATCCTGTCTGGTGGGTGGGTAGCCAAGTCTGGAAATTCTTGTCCTTGGCCGTTTAAATCGATTTATGACTATCTCTGTCTTTTCGCCCTCTCAGCCTCCCTTTCGCGTTCCAGCAGTTCCGCCGCCTCCGCCCTGAGCGCCGATGCCTTGGCTGGGTCTTTCTCGCGTTCTGCCTCCCACGAGACGAACGACGACGTTCGCGCAGGCGGCGCAGCGTTTTTCAAATTCGAATTTTTTCTATCTATAGGTTCTATAAAGGACTGGTTCTTGTCGGTGGGACGGACACTTGAAACGGTCGATTCCGACACTTGAACCCTCTTAAGTGTCGGCGTGGCGGACACTTGAATATGCTCAAGTGTAGCGTGGTCGGACACTTCACCGTCCTCAGAACGCTCCTCGCCGAGGTCGTCATCCAAAGTGTCTGGATTACGACACTTAGCCCAAGCTGTTGGGAGTGCAGCCAGTTTTACGACCGACATATGGTACACGACCGTGTAGCCGTGGTTGCCAGCCTTCTTGCCGATGGCCTTGATGAAGCCCTCACGCTCAAGAGACCTCATCGCTGAGATAATCGTCGAGCGAGCCCACTCGGTTTCCGCCGCGATCCGTGACTTGGAAACCCAGACACCCGATCCGTCATCGTTCGCCCTGTCAGCCATCGCCAGCAGCACGGCCTTGCGCGCGGCGCTGCCGCACACCCGCGAGAAGATAAGATCGACAAGTGCGCGGCTCATCAGCCCCTCCACGAAATACGTTGCAGCGTGGTCGCCTGCGGGCGAACACGGTCGAAGACGAACCACGCGAACTGCATGGCCCCTGATTTTACCTTGGGCCCCTCCCATCCATCCCTGTGCATCATCGGCAATCTCTCGATACCGACAAACACCTGAGAGAGATGACCGTCGATGATGTCAGATCGCTTTGCCCCTTCGAGGTAGGACAGACGATTGAGCATCACGACGCGCGAGCACAACCGTAGCCCGTGCCGTACAAACTGATCGCTCAGCTTGTATGGCGGGTTCATTACGATGATGTCGCAGCCCTTCGGAGCGCTAAGCTCCATCAGAAAGTCCACACCAGATTCTGAATCCGGGCAACCATAATCCACAAGGTCTGTCGCGACGCACTGACGCCCTGACGCACGCAGCACAGCCACCATCGCACCCGGCCCACACTCTGGGCACCAGATGCGCTGCGGTAAATCAATCGCGTTCAGGAGCGCTCGTGTGGCTTCAGGCGGCGTCTCGTAGAGATCATCCTTCCTGTCCTTGAGCGCGTGCCTGTTGGCGTCTCCTCTCTTGCCGCTGCTCACGTTATTTTCTCGGCTTCGGTTTCGGGACTGCCTGTCCTTCGTGACGCACGCGCTCGCGCTCACGCACGGCAGGAAGACCAAGAGCAAGCTCGGCGTTCCAGTGCAACGCCGCCTCCATGTTGATCTTCATCAGCATCGCAAAATCCCGAACTGTCTCGCACTTCGTCGCAACCTTGCGAGCCTCAGTTTCGCGGCGTGTCATCTCTGATGTCATCTCAGCCCCATGTTTCCAAAAATACGATCAAGCGTATTCGTTCCAATCGACCTAACCACCTCTTCGAGCGCCATCATCTCGCGTGCTTTGCGTATGCGCTTTTCTGAGTTGGTCTCATCCGGCTTTTTGGGAAAGCCTTCGGTAACGAATTCGCTTGCGTCATCATACGCGTTCGTTGATGGCATTCCGTTGTGGTGCGCTTTGAACTGCACGATCTTCCAGACGTGTCGGAACGCTTCGACAGGCAGACCGTTTTGATCGACATCCTCTATTGCGAACTGCTCAATCGGGCTGATTTCCAGTGTCCCGGTCCGCGCCCGTCCGAATGAGCACGCGTAAATCAGGCTCGTTCCGGCGCGCACTTGCTCCGCATAACCGCCCACACAGTGGTGCATTGTTGCGCCTTCAGCGCGCAACTCGTTCTGTGTGTTGAGCAGCGTGAACGTGTTACCGCCTCGCGCCAGATACGATCTCGGAGCGTAGGCGTGCGGGGTCAAAGGCTCGTTGTATTTTGCCTCCGCAATCATCTTCTGTTTTGCGAAGTCATCCTCCCAGCGCTTCATGCCCGCCTCAAGGTCTTTCCACTTCCAGTGCGGAGACCAGTTCACCGCACGATCTGAGCGAAGGAAGTCGCGCAGGTGGGTGATGGAAAAATTCAAAGCGTAATCGCCGTCTCTCGACGTTTCGAATGGGACAAGTTCAGCGAACCAGATAACCCGTTCTGTCGGTTGCCCCATGTTGGCTAGATCACGGACCATTCTGATCCACGAAAACTGCTGGATATGAGTTCGCGCCGCGACCTGCTGCGCCAGTGCAGATGGATTTGCAGGACAAAGGTAGCGCCCAACAGTGAGACAGCTTTTGACATCAAGCGAGGCCGCGTCGAGATGGCGTAGCCCACGGTTTACGTGGAACGCGTCCATCACGTCGCCAAGCTTTGCGCCGCGCTCACACACCCCCCTCCAGACTGATACAACGTCAGACGGAACATAGCTGAGAGAAGCGCAGACAAGCACTGGCGCTTGTGTCACGTAGTCCCTACCGCGCGGGTGTATCTGGCACAGGTATTTTGCGCGCCCAGACAAGATGTCACTTCTGAAATTCATTCCGAGATATTCCGACATAACCGCTCCTGATTGTCGGGAAACAAGTTGGTCTTCTCTGTTGGTCAATCAAAAAAATCGTCGGCGGGAATCGCGATGGTCTTCTCGATCAGCATCGCGCTGGTGCGTTCAAGTTTCCCGCCACGCAGCCATTTGTGCAGGGTCTGGCGAGAGACGCCGATCTGACGCGCGCCCTCGGCTGGCGAGTATTCGTTCGCCTTGAGCCACTTCTTGAGCTTCTTGAGCCCCTTCGTCTCAGGTTTCTGTTGATCGGCTCGCACCATCATACTACTCCATTGGTCAACTGTGGTTACATACAGCATGTTTGGCGCGGAACGCAACTGCACTTGACGAACTATGTCGCCTCAGTTTACACGAGCGGGGAAGGGTAAGTTTCATGACAAAACGCACTGATCTGGATGAGTTCGATTCCCGCGTGTCCAAGGCAGGTCACGTTATCGCGCTCGTCTCGCTCGTGGCCTTTGCTGCGGTCATGTGCTTTCGCGTTGTTATACCGATACTGACAGAGATGGGCGACGCCGGGAAAGTCGCCGCTGTCTTTGCTTTCGCGCTATTCGTCGTGGGATTGGCCTACGCCGTCGTCGTGTGCCGCCGACTGCTGTTTCCGGCACGCAAAAAAGAGGAGCCCAAGCGTGAAGACGCTGAGTAAGATTATTGTTGCTGTCGCTGCAGTGGCGGCGCTATCCGCGTGCGGCGAGACCGTACCGGCAGGGTCTGTTGGTGTGAAAGTCAAAACGCTCTGGGGGGCAGGGACAGACCCGACGCCACTCGGGCAGGGCTGGCACATGCTTGGCCTTGGCGAAGAAATCCATCCGTATCCGACGCGCCAGCGCCTTTACTCGTACACCCGCGATGCTGACGAGCGTGGAAACGAAAATGAGGAGATGGTGTTCAACGATTCGCGCGGCCTGCAAATGACGGGCGACGTGCAAATTCAGGCCGCCACGCGCCCTGACTGTGTGCCTGAACTGTTCAACACGTGGCGCGTTGACTTCGACGATCTGATTGCTGGTCCTATTCGTCTTGATACGCAGGCGGCGATCTCGGTTGAGACAGAAAAGACCACAGTCGAAAAACTGTATTCTGGCGAGCGTCAGATTGTGCTGGCGAACGCGCTGAAAACGGTCAAGGCAAAGTGGCATGACTACTGCGTGGATGTAAGCCAGCTGTCATGGGCTGGCCCTATCCGCTACCCGCCGACGATCATGGAAGCGATTCAGCAGAAGACAGCGACCGATCAGGCGACGCAGAACGCTCAGGCGATGGTCCTGCAGCGTGAAGCAGAGGCGCGCGCGGCTGTTGCTCAGGCCACGGGTGAGGCGAACGCGAAGATCGAGATGGCGCGCGGAGAGGCTGAGTCGGCGCGTCTGCTTGGCATTGCGATCACCAACAATCCGCAGGTGCTGAAACAGCGCTGGATTGAACGCTGGGATGGCAACCTTCCGTCAACACTGATCGGCGATTCTCAGACCGTTCAGATGCTCTTGAACCTGCAGAAATAGGAGAGGACAGTGGGGGTCTCGTGGACTGAAATCTTCGAGCCCCCCTATCTCTACATCACGGCGCTGCTGCCAGTCGGCGTCCTGATCATGTTGTTACTGGCGTACATGCTACCCCGAGGAGAAACGGATGAGCGACAACGAAATCGTACAACACAGTCAGGGGGGCCAGCTGGCAACCCAACCGATCCAGCACGACCCATTCCTAGCAATGGTCGAGCGCGCGTGGGATCGCCCGGAAGTGCTGGACAAGCTGGTGGCGGTAAGAAACGCCGAACTTGAGCGCCGCGCCAAGAACGCGTTCTGGCGAGACTTTGCGCTCATGCAGCCAAGCCTTCCCAGTATCGAGCGTAACGGCTCCATCGTGATCCGAAAAAAGGATGCGCGAACTGGCGAACGCGACGGAGATATTCAGCAAGCGAGCAAGTACGCGCTCTGGGCTGACATCCTCGAAGCGTGCTCTCCACACATGAAGGAGCACGGGTTCGGAATAACATTCCGCCAGAAATTCGAGCAGGATGGCCGGATTACAGTGACGGGAATCCTGAGCCATCGAGATGGCCACATGGAGGAAAACTCCATCACGTTGAAGCACGATGCAACCGGCTCGAAGAACGAGACGCAGGCCATCGGGTCAACGCTGTCCTACGGAATGCGCTATATGGGCACAATGCTTCTCGGTGTCGCCTCGAAGCAAGGCGACGACGACGGCGCTGCAGCTGGCGCTCCAAAGACCATCTCCGACGAAGAACTGGTGCGGCTGCAAATGCTGGTCTCCAACGCTGGCGCTGATGAGGAGCGTTTTTGCCAGTACCTCAAAATCCAGACGCTGGCTGACCTCCCGGCAGATCGTCTCAACTACGCCATCGAAGCCCTCAAGCAGAAGCAGAAAGCACAATGACAATCGTTCAAGGCACGGAAGAATGGCGCGCGCTACGCGTGGGCAAGGTGACAGCCTCACGCGTCGCCGACGTCGTCCGCCGCACAAAATCCGGTTACTCGACCAGCCGGAAAAACTACTCCGCGTTCCTGCTCTGTGAGCGCCTGACAGGGCGTCCAACAGAGACGTTCAAGAGCGCTGAGATGAACTGGGGGACCGAAAAGGAGCCCGATGCGCGCGCGGCCTATGAATTCATGCGTGACGTGACGGTCGAGCAGGTCGCCTTTGTGGATCACCCGAGTATTCGGATGAGCGGCGCGAGCCCGGATGGGCTTGTCGGCGAAGACGGTCTCATCGAGATCAAATGCCCGAACACGTCAACACATCTGGACTCGCTGCTGTATGGCGGTGTCGATGAGGATTATGTGATCCAGATGCAGTGGCAGATGGCCTGCACGGGCCGTCAGTGGTGCGACTATGTGAGCTTCGACCCTCGCCTTCCGCCTCACCTGCAGCTGTTCATCAAGAGAATTCCGCGCGACCAAAAAGCGATCATTGCGCTGGAAAATGAAGTCGTGTCGTTCCAACGCGAACTGGAATCACTGATCGAAAGCCTGCCAAAGTCTGCAGAGGAGATTGCAGCGTGACCACGGACCAGCAGCCCAGCACTGGGCACAACTCATCAACCTTCGGCGAAGTGCTGGAGAAAAACCCCGAAATCATTTTCACGGACCCGACCGCGCTACCGGCGCTTGTCGCGTACCTCGAAAACGAGATCGTCGCTCACGTCCCTGACCTGACCACAAGCAAGGGCCGGTCAGCCATCACAAAGCTTGCCAGCAACATCGTCTCTCACAAGACGATGCTTGATGGGCTGGGCAAGAAGCTGAACGAGGATGCGCGCAAACAGATTGACGAAATCGATGCTGTCAGGCGCGACATCCGAACCAGTCTCGACAGGCTACGTGACCGCGCACGCGAGCCGCTGACCAAATGGGAGTTGGCGGAACAGGTTCGCACTGGAAAGATTGAGAAGGCGAGGCTCCTGATTGATGAAGCCATGCGCCTGACGCGGTCCCACCCAAGGTCGCAAGTCCAAAGCTTCCACGACACGCTGTGTGAGCTTCAGATTGATCGCGACGTCTTCGAAGACCTGACGGACGCTGTTGGCGCTGATCGGCAGTCAGCCCTAATCCACCTGTTTGAAACGCGGAAACAGATCGATCAGGACGACCGCGACCGTGCCGAACTGGCGGAACTACGCGCCCAGCGTGACAGGGAGGCCGAAGCGGAGCGCCGGGCAGCTGCGCAGAAGGCAGAGGAGGAGCGCGAACGCCAGCGGCAGGAGGCGGCCAAGGTTGCTGCGCAGAAGGCCGCTGAACTGGCGGCGCAGCGCGCCGCAGAGGCAGAGCGCCGGGCAGCGCAGGCTGTGATCGATGAAGCCAACCGCAAGGCGCGCGAACTTGAGGCTACACTCATCCGAGAACGCGCTGCTGCAGAGCAGAAGGCGCGCGACGAAGAGAACGCCCGGCTTGATGCTCAGATGGCGGAGGCAGAGCGCCAGCGCGATCTGGAACATCGCTCCAAAGTCATCAAGGAGTCGTTGTCCGCAATCATGGCGGCGGGCAATATACATCCCGACGACTGGGAGGTCGCACGCAGCATTATCGATGCGATCATCGAGGGGAAAATTCCGCATGTCACATTCAGATTCTGAACGATCACCCTCTGAGGTCTTTCGCGTCGCGGCGAAAGACTGGGTGGACAAGGAAGCTGCAGCGTCGATGCTCGAAGAGTTGAAAACGACTACGCTGGCGCAGTGGAAAGCAGCTTACGGAGACATCGCGGACAACAAGGCTGAGCGGCTGGTGAAGGCCACCCCTGAGTGGGAGGACTACATCAAGAAAATGGTTGAAGCGAGAAGGGCCGCGAACCTCGCCAAGGTGAAGCTGGAATATCTCAGGATGCGCTACTGGGAACAGACCGGCCACGAAGCAACAGCGCGCGCCGAAATGAGGATGAGCAGATGACCACACAGTCAACCACGACGTTAAATCCGAAAGCAAAACCACTGGCCGAACGAATTAGCGCGCTCGCAGAGAAGTGCGGCGTGCACGTTTCGTGGCATATGGGAGGAGTGCACCCTTACGCTCTGCTGGAAAAGGATGGCGTCTCCCGAAAGCACGTGATTGCGGGAACGCCGGGAGACCACCGTGGCGAGGAGAACAATTTATCAGACCTGCGACGGCTGTTTCGCTCCGTGGGCTGGTTCATCTTGGACGAGAACATTCAGGAGTCCACCTACGCAGCAACAACGGTCAACGCCCTACCGCCGAAAGACTATGCTCCGCCGCGCAAGGTAACGCCGGATGAGGAGCAGGTGCCAGCAAAGCAGACACCTCCTCCCCTGTCCGATCCGCGCGCTATTCACGTCAACGGCTGGGAAGTCCCTCACATCCCAGACATTGCAAAGGGGAAGGCAACTCCGGGCCGAAAGTCTCAGGAATATATCGATTTCCTTGTGCACCGCGACCACTGGGTAAGTGTTGTTATGCGTTCCGGTCCCGGCGGGAACATGGAGAACATTCTCGATGCGCTATCACGAGCGGGACATGAGACAACTGAGAAGGCGCTGCGAAAGCGCATTCAGATGCGAGCGGCTGGCGAGCGTGTCAGCAACACTGTGAAGGCGCGTGTCGGAAATGTCTCGACCGAAACTATCAAGGAAAAGCTGATGGAGATGGTCGATTCCCTTGTCGCCAAAAAACTCGCCATCGTGTCAGCAGAGCGCGACGAGCTTCTGGAAAAACTGATCGAGACAGAAGAGGAGCGCGACGAGGCTGTTCAGAAGCTTCAGAATTTCAAGAAGCTGCTCAGCAATGTCTGATGTGATTGTCAGACTGAAAAAAGCAGAAGCGCGCCAGCGTCGTGAGACACTGGCGCGCGGTCTTCGTGCTGAGTTCGTTGATGTCGATGCTATATGGACAGGCGTGTGCACGTGCGGCTGTGAACAGCCCATCGACACGGTATCGAAGTGGAACGCCAAGAACCCTCCTGCAGGCTATCCAGTCATCGCGCACAAGCTGGCGCGAGGAAGCAAGGGCGAGCACACGCGCGAGAATGTCGAAATCTGGCGATGGCTGTGCAACCGATCTGCCGCCGGTCATGAGACCAGTGAGGCTGCGAGTGTGAAGCGGTTTGCTGTCGTGAAGGGTCGCCCCAAGAGTGGCAAGATCGCATCCGCTGGCTTCAGGAGCCCGCCAAAAGGGTTCAAGCACAGATGGGCAAAGCGAAGCCTCACGCGCAAATCGAAAACGTAGAAAGAGCCCCCAGCGCCGCAGCGCCGGGGGCCCTCCTATGCCTCACGAAGAGGCGGTATGGCATATCGGTATTCCGATATGCTGCCCCGCAGGGCTACTTGTTGTTCTCGCGCGCGACACGCCACGTCACAATGCCCAACGCGAGCGCGGCGACGAACGGAACCAGCTGGGCAAATCCGGGGATCGGCGATCCACCAGTCAGCGCGTAGCCGACATAAGCAGCGCTGCCCGTGCCGATGACGTCAATAACAGTATCGAAGTCGATTTTGAGTTCCATTTCAGCCCTCATCCTTGCACTTGAACGCCACCCACGCCGCGTCGGCGGCTACGACGTAGTCGATCAGCGCGGGTGGCGATTGGCGGCTGATCCGTACAGGGCGAAATGCCCGGCACGCTTCCGAACGAGGCACGAGATCGGCCTGTTCAATCGTTGAAGATGCGGTCGGCGACGTCGTCTGGCACGCTGCCAGCGTCGCCGTAACGAGGAGCAGTGTCACGAGCTTCGATTGCAGCGTCTGCATCGGCGCGTCCTTCTTTTTCAATCTTGCTGACTGTCTTGATGGTGTCGATCTCAGCGCGCTCACGTTCACGCCTGCGCACAGAGTTGTCGCGCCATGACAGGTAGAACCCGAGCGTGGCGATGGTTGCCACGACGATGAGCAAAATCTGCACCCATCTGTTCTTGGCGATGTAGTCGAAAACAGGAAACAGGAACATCAGAACAGCCCTTGCGTTGCTGCCTTCTCACCGCGCTTTCGCCGCCACTCACCATAGCTTTTTACGACGAAGCCGGTAATGGCGATTCCACCGACTACAAAAGCAGTCAGGACGAGATTGCTGAGCACCGGGTCTCCCTGCAGCGTCTGCGCTCCGCCCTGAACGGCCGTCCCGAAGACCCCGAGTGAGCCGAGCCTGATCATCCCAATTCCGGCCTGCTGGTACCAGTAGCCCTTGGCGCGCTCAGACTCTTCGAGAGGCTTGAGCCCGGCGTTGGCGTCGATCCTGTAAGGCACGTCAGCCGGGAGGACTGTGTTTGGGCTTTTTGGTTTGGTACCAACGGGGGCGGGCGGCGGGGTCGCGACGACTGGCGCGGGGTCTTTTTTTTCCACCACCTTGACGCTGGATATGACGCCCCCAACTGGAGCGGCCTTTGCCGGGGCAGGAGCGGGGGCTGGAGGGGCGCGGACAGGTTCCGGGGGCTGGAGGGGCATGACAGCCGTGACGTGATCCGTGGGCTTCAGGAGGAGCGGCAGCGGGTGATTACGCGCCACAGCCAGAACCTGCGTCCATGGCGTCGTCTGGTCCCACAGGACGCGGTCGTGCCAGCGGTTCCGGTCGGTCTCCCAGACCTTCTCGGCACGCAGGGCGATGGCGTCGTCTGCGCATGCCTCGACGAAGTCAAACCCGAGCGACACGCAGGCTTCCGAGTAGTGGCGGCGGAGGAGTCCACGCAGCGCACGCGTATATTCACACGGCAGACCATCCGGGCTGAGCCAGTGATGGCCGTTGGCGTCCATGGATGAGGTTGCCTTGGTCCAGAGACCGAATGCCTTGGCAGCGTCTTCGAAGCGGCTCTCATTGAAGTATCGCAGCACGGACGAAGTCGAGAAGTTCGCCTCACCAATATTGAACACCAGCGCCACTAGCGCGTCGAACTGGTGCTGATTGAGCGCAACCTTGACGCGCCGTTTGATCACGTCCTCGAACACTCCGAGCGCGTGCAGGAGCAGCGGCTCGATCTGATCTGGCGTGCAGGATTCGCCCTCTTCGACAGGGCGGCCATGCGGATGATCAGGCGTCGGCGGCCAGAACGTGCAGCCATAGCCGAGTTCCCAGCGACCGCCCTCACACAGCCGCGCCGTCAGACGTGGCTTGCCCTCGAAATAGGTGATGAGACGAAACCCCTCCGGGCCCGTCCTCATGTTTTCATTGAGCCCCATTTTCAGCCACCTTCTTTCGTGAGCCTTCGTAAATCGGGAATTTCTCGCCGCCGGGTATGCGGCCATCGACACGCAGCAGCGCGTTCTCGTCGAGTGAGAAGGTCAACTCGACCGTTGCCTCTCCCTTTGGTCCGATCTCGACTGGGATGTGCATGTGAGAGATGCGCGTGTTCCGGTCAGCAAGGTGATCCTCGCCTTCCAGAATGTGCACCGTGCAGACTTCCTGATCGTCGTTGCGCGTCGTGATCGGGATTGTCGCCTCGAACGGAAACGGGGAGCCCTTCGGAATTGCGCGAGCAAACGCATTCCCTGCCGCCTTGATGCCGAACGAGAACGACGTGCGGTCATCCAGATTGAAGCGGAGACGGTTGTCCAGAACAGCGGCATGCGTCGCCGCGCCGACCGCCACGACCTCTTCAGGATTGAGCGCGTTCTTGCGAGGCTCCTTGCCAAAGAACTTGGCGACAGCCGACGCAACAGCGGGCATGCGCGTCATGCCGCCCACCAAAATCACTTCGTCCACATCGTCACGCGTGCGACCAGCAGAGGCGAGTGCGCGCTGACACGTCGCCAGCGTCTGCTCGATCAGGTCGGCGGTCATCTCCTCAAGCTGCGTTTTGGTGAGAGCTTCGTTCATGTGGTGATGCCCATCTTCGTTCGTGTGGGCATAGCGGACAAATACGGATGTCTCGTCCGTTGATGTGAGCGCAATCTTTGCCTGCTCAGACGCGTCACGCACCCGCATCATCGCCTCTTCTCCGAGGTCAATGTTCGGGTGGCGTGAGTTCCACTCGCGACGAGCATACTCGACGACGCGGGTGTCGAAGTCGTATCCGCCAAGATGGCGCTGTCCGTTTGTCTCGATTGTCGAATGCTCACCCTTGCCGACATCCATCAGGGCAATGTCGAATGTGCCGCCACCAAAATCGTAGATCGCAAGGCGCGTGAATTTCGTGTGCATCACGCCATAGGCAATCGCCGCAGCCGTCGGCTCGTGCAGCAGGATCACATCTGACAGGCCAGCTAGTTCCGCCGCCTTCATCGTCGCCTGCTTTGCCGACTCTCCGAAGTTTGCCGGGATGGTGATGACGGCGCGGTTCGGGCGCTTACCCAGCTTCGACTCTGCCGCATCCAGCATGGCGGAGATCAGATAGCTCGACATCTCTGGCGCAGAGATCAGCCCGTTCGGGCCGTTGAACCAGATCATGCCGTCCGGTCCCTTTGCGATCTGGATGCCGTGGTCCTCACCATCGACAAACGTCTCACCCATGAAGCGCTTCACAGCAAAAAAGCTGTAGCGTGGGTTTGAGCGTGACTGCGTCATGGCCGGGCGACCAACCAGACGCTTGCCCTGATCGTTGAACGCCACGACCGAAGGCATGATACGCTGGCCTTCAGCCGTCTCGATTACGTTTGTGACGCGCCCATCATTGAAACAGATGCACGAGTTTGTCGTGCCGAGGTCGATGCCGACAGTCAGCGTTTCCATCACTCAACCTCTCACAGGAACATTTCATCTTCATCGCGGTCGTCCGTGACGGGAATCTTCTTCTCGTTACGGGCCGCGCGACGTCCATGCTGGGCCGCCTGCCCACCTTTGCGCGCACGCAGCTGCTCTTTCGTAAGCGTAGGCTCAGGTTCTTCAGGGGGCTTGGTCTCTTCCTGAATTGGCGCGTCTGTAGCGTTCTCTTCCGGTGCGTCGTTTTCTGGAGGAGGCTCATCCTTGACCGGGTCTGTTATGTGGACAGGTCCGCCACGGATCGCAGCAAGCTCCTGCTCCAGCTTTGCCAGTTCGATGTCTTCCTTGATCTTGCGGACAGCGCCAACCTGCCTGCCGGTCTCATTGGTCACGAACACCCAGAGGCCGAACGAGCGAGCACCCTCGATTGCCCAGAGCATCACCTCCAGCCAGATCGCCGCCCAGAATGCATCTTCAGCAGCAGCGGCCAGTTCAATCTGCTGGATGGCCGGGTCATTGGCTTCGTCAGATGGCCCCGCAGTGGTCACAGGAACGCCGCTGGTGAGCGCCGCTTCGCGCGCCTGCAGGATGTCCATCTGGCGCTGGATGCGCTCACCGCACGACCTCATGGCGGATTCCGTCCGTGTCGATCTGATACCGTCTACGCTGCCTGTGTATCCGCAGCGTCCGATCATTTCGGACTGCGCTTCCTTAATGCCTTCGGGCGACATGGCCGACATCTTCATCAGGAACGACTTGTTGTCGGCAATCTCCGTCCTGACGCGCTCAAGCTCCTTTGGAGCGTTCTCGACCGCGCTGCTTGTGAGACCCTTGGCGATTTCTGCCTTCTCACCAGCCAGCTTCGACTTGGCGGCCAGAACGGTCGAGTTCTGACCAAACTGTTCTGGCATGATGATGTGGACGCCCTGCTTCGCGTTCTGCACGCATACCCATGCGCACATGAAGAAAATCAGGAAGCCAATAATTCTCCGCGTCATATTTGGCGCGCGCATGATTCGGCTGAGAGATACCGCCGCCAGAATCTCGATGCCCATGATGACAACCGAAAACGCAATCCGCAGCACCCAGAGCCCATAGTCGCCGGATGACGACGCGATAGCTCCGCCAATACTGACAGTCGCAATACCGACCGTCGTGATGGCGATAGCAATGCCAGCGCCAAGACGCGTCGCCGCGTCTTCGTTCTTGAAGTTGATGAATGCCATCAGAATGCAACTCCGAAGGACCGCAGCAACAAGTACCCACCGACACCAATGGCAGCGCCAATGGTCGTCGTGATGGAGCCGAGAACGATCTTGCCGCTCCCGTTTCCACGAGATGAGTTGTTTGCCGCCATCTGTGCGAGGGATTCCAGACGCTGCCCGAGGGCATCAAGACGCGCGTCTAGGTTGCTCATGCGCGCACCAATGGTGTTCGCTGAGTTCTGTAGGACGTCAGACAGGTGCGATTCGACCTTGTCCATACGCATGTTGATCTCACGGCGCTGCTCTGTGTTTTGCGCCATCAGTTCTTTGTATGTGACACGCTCGTTCACTTGCGCCGCCGTTGCTCCTACATCCTTTGCCAGTTCTGCCAGTGCTCCGAAGTAGTTAGGCCCCTGCCCCATCACTTCCATGCTATTTCCTCAACTCGAGCAGGATGGCCGAGATAGCTTCGCTGCGCGCGATCTCTTCACGTGACATCAGATACTTCGTGTCGTGCAGGCGCTGCGTGAGAGTGTCGTACTCCTTAAGCAGGCGCTTCTTTCCATCGCGCAGATTCTCTCCGTCATCCAGCAGCGCAGCCAGTTCGTTTGAGACAGTCTCTTCTACGGTATTTGGCTTGATGGCCCCGATCTGGCAGAGATACAAAACCAGTGAGGCGAGGTTTTTACGAGCGCCTCCATGCTCGCGCCCGTGAGGGTCGCATGCTGAAACCTGATAGAACTGCCCGACTTGAGTAATGTCAGCGCGGCTCCATCCAGCGTTCAGCATTCGCATCCTGAGAGATGAGATCGAATTCTTGTCCATGCGATGACTCCTAGAGCGTCACTTCGGCAAGCATCTCAACAGTCGCAGATGCGAGCGTAATCAGTGTCGCCGCGTCCCTGATCTCGACCGTCAGGTTGCAGCTTGTGTTTCCAAGACCAGACTGACCAATTGTCCACGACCGGCTAGACGAGAGAGCAAGCCAAGTCGCAAGAGAACTTCCTGATGGGTTTGTGCCAGAGTTCTTTGTGACCCTGACTTCGTAATCAGCGCCAGCGGCAGACGTCGGGTTGACCCAGTTCTCGATAGTCCCGCTTCCGCTTGCGACAGTCGAATAGGTAACTGTTCCATCCGAGTTCACCGCGTAAGTGACACCAGCAAGTCCGGGGTCCACGTTGAAATCTGGCAGCGACTGATCTGTCAGCGCGACAACCGTTGATTGTCCCATCGCAGCCAGAAACAGATTGAAAATCATGTGAAGCCACCCGACAGGACAACGACTGAAGCAGACCGCCAGTAGGCCGCGCCGAGCTTGTTTGCATCAAGCGTGGCTGACGCAGAGTCTGTCCCGTTCAGGTACATGGTCACGCCGACACCGCGCGTGAATGTTCGTGACGATGCCCCTGAGTCAAAAATAACTCCGTCACCAGCCGTGAACTCACTGTTGGCGAGCGTGATGCCGCCAGTGCATGCAACAACGCGGTTTCGACTTGACGCAGTCAGCGACCCGCTTGTCTCTGAACTTACCAGAGGAGGGATTGCCTGCGCTGCCGTCCAGCCAACCGACGTGTCCGTCTTCGCTGTGTCTGGATCGTAAGCTTGAACGTCGGTTCCAATCTCAAGGTTTACCGCTGCCTTGAATGTCGCTTCATCCGCTGTCGCGAGAATTGTTTCTCCCATTGCGCCGATGTCGATCAGCGTAAATGTGTCTGTGCCGGTTCCCTTGATGATCTTGCCAGAAGCAATGGACAGAGCGGCTATAGCCGTCAGAGTTGCATCCAGCGGCTGGTAAGACGACGAAGCCCCTACCGTCCCGATAATCTGGAAGCGAGTTCCATCGTAGGCCATCATGTAGAAAGCGCCCGACTGAATATCTCCAGACGACAGCGCTGTTGTTCCATTCTTGCGAATGTCTTTTGTGCCGAGACCGTCCACGTTAAGCGTAGCGGCACCAGTGTTGGTGTGGTTCGCAAGCATCATCACCAGACGCGGAGCGGTGTAGCTCGACCACGCGCCAACGCTATCGTTCGTGATGGTGTATGCGTTCGATGACCCACCAAAGGTGACACCGCCACCAATGGTGTTCGCATAGGCCCTGAGCGCAGCCATCATCGCTCGCGCGGAGTTGTTGACGGTCGGGCCAAGCTGACCCTCCGCCCAGTTCACGTTTGCATCCGCCGAGGCGTTGCTGCCCGGCGTCAAAGACCATTCTTGAACGCCAGTAGCCATCTACTTCTCCTTCGTCGGGGTGATGTTTTTCATGCTCGCCTCACGTTCTGATCTTCGGCGAGCAAAAAAACCGTTGACGATTGCGTATCCAATCTGTGCGCCAACCACATACACAGAAGCGATGATGACAGTTTTCAGGATATCCATTCCACTAGTCTCCGGTCAGCAAATCGCCAAACGCTCCACCACCGACTCCAGCAAAGAGATTGCTTCGAGCCACTCCCCAGCGGTCGTTGTAGGCTTTCTGCAATTGCATCTGGCGCTTCAGTGCTTTCTGAACAGCAGAAGGTCCGTTAAGCCAACCCTCAAGACCTTTCGATGCAATTTCGTGTTCGATTCCGCCAACAAGATTTCCAGCTTTGTCGGTGACGCGAACAGGAGAGCGCATGAACTTGATGATCTCGTTTGCGACATCCTGATCAAATCGTTCAGTCATATCTCCAGTGATGGCCTTGCGGACAGCACCAAGAATATCCCCCTTCAGAACATCTCCAGCTGCAGGCATTGTTCTATCCGCCTGATCTGCTGCACGCGTAAGAACGCTTGCTGTTTTTGAACCACCCAAAATTCCTGAGCGGTTGATGTTATCAAAGAAGGTGTAGCGCTTATCGAGATCGTCGAGCATCGCAGAGAGCTTCGTGAAACGGTTGTCGATGCTTCCATCTTTGTTCACGCGAGCGAAGAAACGAGCCAGAGCGTTCGCCTGAAGCGGATTATCAGCAACCTTGCGAAGCATGTCGCGCGTCGATCCACGCGTCTGTTGAGAACGAATTCCCTCTTCCAGACGAGAGATCATTCCCATGCGTGCCCACTTTTTCTGGGCTGGGGTCATGTTGTTGAACAACTTCAGGTTGTCAGCGAGACTGGGAGCGTCTGTCTGCATGATGGCTTTGAAGCCAAATTCCAGACCTTCACGCTCTGCTTTAAGAGCGGCGTAACGCTCCTGAGCTTTTACCCATCCGGGTCCAAGAACCTCGCCAAGGCTCTTTCTGAGGCTGTTGTATTGAACGCTCATGCGCTCGCCAAGCGACGCGTCTCCGCGCTGGTATGCAGCGTCTTTTGCTTTTCTGGCTTGAGTCAAAAACGTGCGCCAGAAGATAGGCTGGTTCTGAAGAACATGAGCCGGGATTGCGCCGCCAGCTTCTGCGCCCGCAACCTCTGTTGCGGCTTCCATTGCATCCCTGAACAGCCCAGTTGGTTTGCTTGTCAGGTCATTAACGACACCGCCAGCGCGATCAACCTTCCAGCTTTCCGGCGAGTTTTCTGCAATGAATTTTTTCATTGCCTGCGGGAAGCTGGATGGGTCGAGTTTTTGTGCGTCAATTAATTTGTAGGCAGAGTCGAAGTTGCTCAACTCGTCATCGATAGCAGACACACGAGAAACGTAGTCGATGCGCTTGTTGGCCCCTCCCCCAAGTTTTTCCCAGAAGGATTTGAGAGCGCCTTCAGACACAGATTTGTTGCGAGCTTTTGCGGCTTTTTCCATTGCCGCAAGCTCAGGACCGGCAGCAGCGCTTGAGGCTTTCACAAGATCGGGTCCGAGCGGACCAAACGCGTCCATTGCCCATGCATTTTCGGGGTCTACATCAGTAAGCTCTTTGATGTTTTTTGACAGGTCGGAAGCCTTCACGCCGTAACGATCAAGCTCGCGTGCGATATATTTTGAGGCTTGTCGTGACGGATTGAGATCAAGCAGAGGGTCGATAAGACCCTTCTTAACTCCAGAGCCAAGCGCCTCAAAAAGAGGCCCTGATACTGCACCTGCCGCCGCACCTATACCGGCGTTGAGAAGCATGTCGCCCTCTTCTCCTCCGTTAGACGCTCCTGCTCCGTATGCCGCCCCGCCAAGAGCGGCAAAAGGAGCGGCGCGACCCATACGCGAAAGAAGGCCCATCTTCTGAGCAGCGCCAGCAGCGTTTGCGACAGCCGCACCGCCACGCGCAGCATTTCCAGCAAGCGCCAATCCGCCGCCGCTCAAAACGCCGCCAAGGAGAGCACCGCCGATGTCGCCTGCGAACTTCCAACCACCCTCATCAATCGCGGCCTTTTTTTGCCAGTTGCGAGCATCGTTTACTGAGCGGTTATAACCGCTCCAATAATCACCTCCCGACAAAACACTTCCAATACCGGAAAGGGCACCCTGAATTTCGTCACCCCAGCCGAAAGAAAGAGAGTCGCCCGCACCAGACAGGAATGCGTCGAGGCCAGACAGCTTCTTGCGTTGCTGAATCCCACCGCTTGACGCGCGGCCAGAATAAATTTCATCCCACGACGGCTTCTTGTCGTTTGGATTTTTGCCAGCTTCAGGGCTGTTGCGCTTACTCTGGCCTGAATAAATTTCATCCCAATTGATTGGCATTCAAGACTCCTAGTATGCGCCGTAAACAAGTCCACTGTCGCCGCGAGGCGTGTTTCCAGCATATGAGAACCGCGTGCGCGGAACTTGAGCCATAGCCTTTGCCAATTCGTCCTTTGGCATGTTCGAAAGAGCAGCTACAGCGCGATCATAAGCCTCAACAGTTTTTGCCCCCTGAAGGCCCTGAATGGCTACAGTGATGCGAGCGCCGGGAGTTGAGCCCAATTCAGCTGCAGACAACTTGAACGGCTCCATACGCGCAGCAGAGTCTACGGTAGTTCCGTTTCTCTTCGCACCGGGGCCGCCTTTCCCGTAATAGTAATCAGTGAAAGCTTGGCCGCTCTTGTTGCGAGCGTAAATGTTACCGTTTTCCTCTGCCCACTTACGCTCTTCTCCGAAACGATTGATGGCTTCCTCGTTGATGCCGATCTGGCGGTCAATCATATCAAGCTGTGAGCGCAGAGTCGCGGCAGGATTTCCAATGGTGTCCAACGCGAGTTGAAACTCTTTGTCGGTGTCGTTTCCACCAAAGCTCTTCAGAAGGCCAATGCCACGATCCACCGCAAGTGCTTTAAGGTTTTGCAGAATTGCCTCGACCTCAGGAGGGTCGAACAGCTGTGAAAGCGTCTGGTTTGTGTCGATGCCAAGCTTGCCGTTTTTTCCTGATCCGATGAGGGACGTGATATACGAGCGCGCCTCGTTGAGATTGTTCAACGACCCTTGGCGAGTAATAGTCTCATTGTAGTTGTTGCGGTTACGCTGAAGAGCGTCCATTTCAAGTTGCTTTTGGGCGGCGATATCAACTTGATTTCTCATACGCGCGTCATCGCGCTGCGCCTGCAGCCGCGCCATTTCTTCCTCGTGCGCTTGATTGCTCATCCGATCATCGATGCCAGCCATACGAGCAAGAGCGTCTTGCACAGGCAAGACGCCGCGAGAGGCCAATTGAAACATAGCAAGCGCAGTTGGATCTTTTACCTGTCCGCCTTCCAGAATATTTTTGGCGTACTCCATGCCCTGTGCACGAGCGTCTTTTGCGAGAAGGCGATCTTCTGCTCCCCATGTGTTCTGGTTCTGCGCCGCCAGAATTTGTGCCTTGGTAGACTCCACGCTGAGAGGATGCAGTTCTTCTGCCATTGCGTCCTGCCTAGCCTGACGCGCCTCCTGACGATTAAGCCGCTGCTGCTCTGTCTCGTAGCGCTTGCGCTGCTCGCGCGTGTTCGCAAGCTGTCCAAAGCCCTGCTGCACGACGCTCCAGTCGCCGCCGTTCTGTGATCCAGCGAGAAGCGACAGGCCCATCTGGAGCCAGTCGCTTGGCGTGTAGTCAGCGAATGCTTCCTGAAAGCCATCGCCGATGTCTTCGAGGAAGTTGCTGTTCGGCGGCTTCGTCGCTGTTTGAAGAGAGGGAAGGGCCGTTTGTGTAGATGGAAGCACGCTGCCAGTAGCCTGCTCACCCGGCTGCGGCTGACGCTCGACGCTCATGTCTGCAATCGGCGCAGCAGCAATCTGCGGAGCCGCGTTCGGAACACCCGGATTCTGGCGACGATAGGCTGCAGATTGACTGCCCTGTTGCGGACGATACGGCTGTGGCTGCTGAATTCCACCATACATGCCGCCCGGAGTGATGGGCTTTGCAGCGGGCTGCTGCATGGGCCACATCTGCGCATGATCTGGATCGGAAGCGCCTGTATTGATTTGCGGAAACAGGGGCCAGTACGGAGTTGGCATAGGTTACTCCACATTTCCAAGAATTTGTCGAACCTGCTGAGCGGCGTCAGGCCGCTGCATGATCTGGTGCGCGATCTGGCTGGCCTTCTGCATGACTGCCTGATCGTTGGCGTCAGGCGCTTGTTGCTTGATTTTGCGGAATAGAGCGATCAACAGGCTCTTTGCGCCACGCGCGCCCATTCCTGCGCCTGCTCCCGCAATCATGCCGGGAACAAGACCGTCGCCGTTGTTGCTGCTCATTGCGCCAAGACCAGCGCCAAGTGCGCCGCCGCCAACGCCAGACAGGAATGTGTCCGCGACGTTCTGCGGAGATGCAGCGCGACCAAGACTCTTCAGAATGCCCATCCGTACCTCCACTTACCCGATCCATCCACTTACCCGATCCATCCACGACGCGGGCTTACGGGGCCGCCAGACGTCATGAATGGGTTGAACTTTCCCATCTGCCCGAACTGCCCGTAGATCGGCGGCGGCGTGAACGCCTGCATCGGCGCGGGCTTGCTTTGCGCCTGATCCAGCAAGCCTGCTCCGAAGGCTCCCAAATCCTTCATCGACATGCTGGGGGTTGTTGGAGAGGGAGCGGGAGCAGGAGCAGGAGCCGTCGTCAACGGCGGCGGAGCGTAGATAGGAGCGTAGGACTGTGACGCGGTTGACTGCCATGGAGTCGCGTTCTGGTAACCACCCAGCGCCGCTGCATTCGACATGCTGTTGGGATCAGGCGGCGGCGTCCACTGCGAGTTGTTGAACTTGCTGAACAGGCCGCGCGAGTAAGGTGTGAACCCGGCCATCTATCATCCTCCTCCAAACAGGCCCGCAATGCCGCCAAGCGCGGCACCCCATGGACCTCCCATTGCAAATCCTGACGCCGCACCGCCCAGTGCGCCCATCATGCGGTTCTGACCCGGCATCGTCTGTGTCTGCGTTGAAGACGTCGCCGACGGCAGGCCCTGCATGAGAGCCGCGTAGTTCTGCGCTGCGAGCCACGGCGCATTCTGCTCGTAATCCCACTTCGCCTTGTCGGCGTCGATGAGAGACTGATTGTAAGTGTCCATCGCAGTGCCGACGCCAAGCATCGTCTGAGCAGGCGTCAGTCCGTACTGATAGAGCGACGGAAGCAGCTGCATCTGGTTTTGAGCGTTCTGAATACCTTGGTTCCAGATGTCGCCCATCATGCCTGCGCCCTGCATCTGAGATTGCAGGTTTGTGTTGAGAGCAGACAGAGAACGGTTCGCCGCGCTTTCGTAAGCAGGCATCGCAATGCTGGTATGCAGATCGCCAAGAGCATTTCCGAGCCCCTGACCGTAGGCGGCGTTCGCGCCATACCGACCAGCCTTCGCAAATTGCGCGTTGACGGAATCCGTCACCTGTCTCGCGCCGCGCTGGTACATCTGGTCGATGTATGGGTTTACGTTATCGAGGCTGTATAGGTTCAGCTGCTGCTGCGGATTACTCTGCCCTGTCGCGAACTGCGCCGCCGGGCCCATCGCAGGATTGAACCCTGACAGCGCATTCGTCGCGGCCATGTTCGCCATGCCATAGTTTGGCGCTCCCGCCATGGCTTGGTTCTGCATCATGTTGAGGCCGTACATCGACTGCGCAGACAGCGGCGCAACCGTGTTGCCTTGATAGTATTCTGGTGCACCTTGGTTGTAGAGATTTTGCCCAATGCTTGACAGTTGCCGCTGCCAAGCAGCCGTCGCCGGATCGAGCTTTGTCTCATTCACCACGGTCTGGGTTTTTGGTTTACCCATCCCCATGAATGCCTCCTTGCAGTCAACTCAGTTGACAATTAACCGCGCGTTCACTATCTCCCGTTCGAAGTCAGGAGAGATCGATGACCGTTCGGATGAAAAAATTCGTGGAACTTGCCGCCTGTGCGGCGATTTTTATGAGCTTGGCTGTCGGTATTGACCCGATCCTAGACCAGCTTGGCGTCTGGTTCCCGGCGGTCTTTCATAAGCACTAGCGCTTTTTTTTCTTGGCCGCCGCTGCGGCTTCAGCTGCGGCTGCTTCCTGTGCCGCTGCTGCTTCCTCACGCTGTTTGGCAAGAGCCTTTGCAGCCGCGACGATTGTGTCGTCGTCCCATTGCCCGGAGAGAGGCAGGCCATTTGTAGCCTGAAACATCTTGATGCCATTCTCTGTCGAGTCAAATCCGAGGGCTTGAAGCGCAGCGTCACGCGTGCCGTTCTCTTTCCCGTCTTTAATTGCCTGAGCAAACATAGCGGCTGCACCTGCGCCAGCGCCAAGAATGCCAGTTCCGATAAGTGTTCCGGCGTTTTCACCAGCAAAATTCTTCAGGTCGCGAATCCTGTCGGTCGGCATTGCGCGCTCGACGACATTGTCAAAGCCATCCCAGAGGCGGGTTCCAAGTCGGCTGACCTCGTCAACGCCTTCGATTGCGCGGTCAATGCCGTTCATGCCGATCCTGTCGCCGTATTTCTGCTGGGCGAGCATCTCGGCATACTTGTCCAGTTCAGACATTGCAGTGCCAGATGGGAATTGCGTTGCAGCGCTTCCTGTCTGCCCAAAAGCGCGGCGCACCGCCAGTGCCTGCTGGTTCTTGGCCTGTTGAGTAACAAGCTGTGTCGGAACACGGCTCAGTAGCCCCTTCACCAATTTGCGACCGGCTCCTCCGCTTGCAAGGCCGATTGCGCCACCTGCGAGACCGCGCGCAAGCGGGTCATCCTCTTCGCCTGACGTCATTGCACCGATACCTCCGACGCCAAGAGCAGTCAGAATTTCCGGCGAACGCAGCAGTTTAGAAAGCAGCGACATCAGGTATCTCCCGTTCAAGTACGATTGCCGTGCGCTTCCATTCTGTCAGGAAGCGCTGCAAACCCTCACGACCAATCATGCGGATCGTCGAGCAACCAAAGCTCTTCGCGTAGTCATCCAGCTGCGTCTGGTGGTGCAGCCACTCCTTCAGCGCCGATCCAGACGCCAGCATGATGTCGAGTATGCGCTTTCCAGTCGGAAACTCGCTGACCGTCATCACCATCATTCCCGTGATGGTGTTCCTGTCGAAGAACGCGGCAAGCCGATACTCTCCGCTCAGGATTCCATTGACGATACCAATCACGTTGAACTGCCCAGCGCTCCACGCGCACGCCTCTTTGATCATCGGCTCCAGTTGGGGCCAGAGCTTGGGAAGGTCGTTCGGATCGCTGAACGTCATCACAAGGCGGGGTTTAGCTTCAGCTACGTCGGTCATGAGGCGATTGCTCCAAGTGTCAGGACGCGCCAATTCGTCCCATCGCTCACCACAATGCAAGGTCCGCCAGATTCGTCAGGCACGTAGAATGAGCGTCCTGCCACCTCTGTCGCGTCTTCTCCAGCGAGATCAGCAATTGTCCGCTTCTGAAACTGGCCGTTGTTGAGAAGATCGGAATGCTGGTTGATGACGTCAGACGTCTTGCGCGGCGTGTCGCCTGCGGGGTTCAGATATCTCGCCTGTGCTGGATCGCTCATCGCGCGCCATTCGCCTTTGCTTTGTAGTCTACCGCAGTCGCAAAAGACCACGTTGTCGCCGCCGGGATAGTCATCTTTGCGCGCACGAAGTTTCCCATCACTCCGCGCTGCGGGCAGCGTCCACTGGCTTGCTGACTGACCGAAGGTGTGAAAGTCGGGTTCTGCGCCGGGCTCATTGTTCCAGCGCCGCACATCGTCACACCGACCGCATCAGTGATTGGACGAAGCCACTCAACCGTCGCAGGTCCGTTGCTCAGGGCGAAGTCTCCCGTCTCAAAGATGGCTTCGACTGAGCTTCCAGAAAATGTTCCGAGCTTGTGCGCCGAAGTAAACCCACCGAAGTATCGTGCTCCGCCCAGAAAAAACGGGTCGTCGAACGAGATTGTCATCGCATCGATGTCTTCACTGTAGTCGTCGATGCTGATGCCAAGCGACGCAGCGCTCATGATGAATTCAGTCACATAGGAAACGTAGGAGGCCGCTTTCGACGCCCAGTTGTAGATCAGGACGTAGTCTGGCGTTCCGCCGCCATTATCAGATGAGCAGAAAGCCCACGCCACCAGCTTGTCTGTCGGGTTCACTGCCGATGACATGCGGTTCCAGTATGAGCGGTTGCTGTTTGCCAAAAACCACTTGTCGAACTTTCCCGCGCCAATCGGGAACACCTGCTGGCCGTCAAAACCGTAGAAACCATCCTCAGAGAGGAAGAAGAACATTGTTCCCCACTGCACAAGGCTGTTGGGCTCGATGCACCCGATGCCGTCAACAATCTTGTCGATCTGCATGATTGTGGGGCCGCCGACATAGATCATCCGGCGGATGGCGTTTTCCTGAAAGATGTAGAGCACGTCGAGAGACGCGAGCCCTGTAATCTTCCCGCCGTCTACAAACTCCTGCTCGTCGCTCTGGCCCGTTCCCGGCGTCCACTGCTCACTGTCGCTGAATGCGCTCCACTTGATCGCCATGGCTGATGTCGAAAGGCCACCTAGAACAACAAACTCGACAAACGTCGAGACGAAGTTTGCAGCAGGAGGCGAACCGGCGAGGTCAGCGAATGCAGTCGCCGCTGTGCTCATGTCGATATACTGCGGATCGTCAGTACCGTTCACAGCAATGAGACGGTCTCCGAATGGAGCAAAGCGCCAGCGCGTCGATTCCCCAGCTGGTCCATATCCGCCAACGCGACTGCGATCAGTGAAAGTGCCAGCCTCAAGCTCGTAGAGCGCTGTCGTGTCGCCAGCATAAAGATGGTGCGCCTGATCGATGTCTCGCACTGAGATAGCGCCAAGGCATTTCGATGCGAGCGCTGTCGTCGTTGCTGTCAGCGACTTGAACGGACCATACCCCTCGATCAGAGGCACAACACCATACGCCTTGCGAAGATGCGGAGCCCGCACAAGAGGAAGGTCGGGAGACCATGTGCCGAGTTCGATCATTTCACCCTCCCAAGAAGGCCACGTCGCGACGGAAAATCCGCAAAGGCCCCGGTCAAGTGATCTTGTGGGCGAAAGACAACTATTTCACCACCGTGAAGATGGTTCGCTAGATTGCCGAACAACTCGAACACTTCTCTTTCTGTCTCAGCTTCTGGCGTCCAGATCGCGCTGTCATATCCCTTGCTCATCAGCCTACGGACAGTGTCTGGGCTTTCGTGAAGGTCGAGAATGCCCGCTTCATCAACTATCGGAATAGGATTTTTTGCGGACGTATACATCGGCGCGACGTGCGGTGTAGCTGACAATCTCGGGTTGTAGACTACCTGTAGTTTGTCGCGAGCCCTGCGTTCCGCCTCCACGGCATCATTGTAACGAATATAATCCGGTGACGCCTCAAGCGCCGCCCGCTCTGCCTGATGCTTGGCGAACATCTCTTTGACAGTGTCGCGGTATTTGTCTCTGATAGATAAGAGATACTCTTTTGTGATGTTTGCGCCGGGTCGAGCCGACGCCTCGTCGGACGGCCACATATCCATGACTTCTTCAAAACTTTGCGGAAGACCACGCCTACGAAGTTCAGCGCGGTAGCTGTCTGGAAGCTCATACCACCAGTTTGCTTGTGGGTCTCCTTTGAACCACCAGCTTTCGCGCTCGCCGTCCTGAACACGCAGAATCCGTTCGAGCAGATCAGGACTTATATCCTCGCGCGCATTCATGGCAGATTTGAATTCACGCTCTGCCTTCTTAATCAGTTTTTTCTGCGCCTCGCGCGACATCTCCGCGCCAACAACACCACTGTGACGATTAAACGGGCTGTCCTGACCGTCTGCGTATGAACTTGCGTAGTACGGACTATCTGTGAGGTGCATCGCCCTGTTACGAGCAACCTCCTCATCGATTGTTTTGACGCCAGTCCCGCGAAACAGCGGCATGTCGGTGTTGAACCCACGAGCCTGAAGCTCTGCAATCCGCTCAGCGCTTGGCTTTGGTCCGCCACGAAGCGCGCTCTTTCCCAGTTTGCTCAGGAGGCCCATCTACGCCTCCTGCTGACCGTTCAGTCGCGACAACAAACCACCCACTGCTGCAGTTGATCCTACTGGAATTCCGTAACGCTTCAGAATCTCCAGCACGCTGTCGTCCCAGATTGCGTAGTTGTGCGTGCCGTCGCCAGCGTCGCGTGAGAACCCGTCGAGGTATTTAACCCCTACGATGCCCTTGGATTTCAGGTCTTGAGCCGCAAGCAAAGAAGCATCCCTCAATTGCTTTCCGTACAACATTGGCGGCGCTTCGACTCCAGCTGGCCAGTCAGCCGCAGCCGCCTTGTCAACTGCCCGCTCCCATAGCTCCTGTCCGTCATTACCAACCGACCGATATTGCCCAGAGCGAGGCAGCGCCGGAATATCCTCTGCTGTGAGCCCCATCTTCTCCAGAATTGCTGGCTGGCTGCGCGCTGGCCTATCCCAGTAGATCATGTCGGTCTCTGGGTCAGCGTGGATCGCGACCTCAAGCAAGTGACCGGGCATACGCGGTTTCCTAGCGACCACCCGCTTCTCATCAAGCACCCGCATCGCCTCCTTGATGTAGCGAATTTGGTTGTCGTCGAGATTGATGTGCCCGCCTTCGTGGTTCTTCAGTGTGTTGTGCAGGTTGCCCCGCTCGCGCACGAGCAGAGACGAACCCGGCCCAGCATCTTCGTCCAGCTTGGCGAGGTATGGCGACAGGCGCGCATACAATTCACTCAATGCGTCCCGATCTTGGGGCGACAAGTCGTAGTAGTTCTCAGCGCCACCTATGACGATCCTGCCCGGCTCTTGGCTTCCAGCCAACTGCTTACGATACCACTCGCCCACCTCGCGCGTGTCGCTGATGTATGCGCCCGGCCCACGCATTTGGTTACCTTCGCCGCTTCCGATAGTGCGTAAGCTAGTCTCAAACGCATCAAACTTGTGCGGCGTGCCGTGCCAGCCGATGATAGGCTTAAGTTTTGCGAGAAGGCCCATCTACGCCTCCGCTGCGGCTTTCTTCGCGCGCGCCTGCTGTTCAGCACGTGAGCGTGCATCATCCTCGCCCTTCGAGAATATACGCGCGCTCCCGACGTGCTCACCGAGCGTGCAGATCACCAGCGGCTTGCCGCTGACAGTGCGGACTTCGAACACGGGTTCTTCAGGCATTCTGCCCTCCGTTCCAGCGAGAGAGAAGACCAGCAGCAGCGACAGAACCCGCACCAACAGGCAGCGCGGCCATGATGTCTTTGCTGTCCATGTCGAGAAAGTTCGCGAACTGGCTGCGAAGATTTTTCGGATCAGGAACCATGTAAGAGAACGATCCGGCGTCCTCGTGCTGGTTCTTGTATTTGAGCGCCGTGATATCCTGCTCGTTGAACCAGTCAGCCAAAGCTCGCAGTGATGCTTTCCCTGCGTCTGTGCCGAGAATGCCAGCTGTGTATGCGTTTCTTTTGACGACATCCAACAGACGATTGTATTTGATCAACTCGTCCTCTGGTGACGATAGATCAAACTTGTTCAGCACCCTCTTGATTGAGTCACGAACCTGCGGGGCAGTGTCCCAGTTGAACGCTAACTCCTGACTAAGCTCAGGGTCGCTATAGATGCTATTCGGCTGGTAGTTCATCCATTCTTTGATGGCTTTGAGGTCTTGTGGAGACGCTGTGTCGATGGCTGATTCCGCAACTCGTCTTCTTGGCCCACGAGAGAGAGCAAGAATCTCTTCATCAGACAGGTTCTGCAAAAACTGCGGCGTCTCCTTGCGGGCATAAAAATCAGCCAGAGTGCCTTCGCTGTTCCGCAATGGGCTTTGATAGTGCGCCCTGTAAAACGGAATCATCCTCAGCGCTTCTTCCGCGTAATCGGCGATATTCCACGCGCCGTGCGAACCGGAATCCCCGCCAATGTCCAAGACGTTTTTCTGGTTGATGTAGACCGGGATTGTCCCAGCAGCCCTGTCATCACGGTAGGAATAGTTCTTCAGCCTATCGAGATAGACCTGTCGATCAAAATCGCTTAGCGGCTCTCCGTGTGGGCTTTTCCCTGTAGCGAGCGCCTCTTCGATCTGCTTGATAGCATCGTAGTCAGCGCCAATGTTTCTCTCTATGGCGCTGCGCTTAGTGCCAACATGCGTGAACGGATAGAACCCTTCCCTGCCGCGCTTATCGACGTTCCTGTTGTAGTGATAGAGAAGCGGATTGTCGCCGAACGCAGCGATACGACGCTCGTTGCGTAGCGCCTGTTCTGCAATCCATTCAGCGGCGCTTTTGAGAAGGCCCATCTACGCCTCCGTTTTCTGTTAGATACGCGACAGCAAACCGCGACGCGCGGAGCTTTGAGGCTGCGTCATTACTAGAGCCCTGCGAGCAGCTTCCCGATCAGCTGGCGTCAGACCTAAGTTGCTAAGCTCTACGTCTGAGAGGTTTGATATCCCGCGAGTAGCTCGCGTGAGTGACTCGGGTACAGGTGGTTCTCCAGCATGTCCCTGATGCCACCCAGTTCCTCCTGCGTGACGCCTTCCACTCCCCGCTTCTCCAACGATTCGCGCAGCATCCCGACCAAGGACATCCTCATCTGGCGCGGCATGTAGTGAATTTCTTCCGGGGAATAAATCTTGTAGGCCGCGTCCGTGATATTCTGCGACGAGATTGGCTCGTTGGGCATCTGTGCCAGTCCACTTCATAATAACCAATGGCGGGTAGCCATGAATTTCGGGGTCGTATCCCGGAGAGCTTTTCTTCCAGAAAGCAACAGCGTCCGCAAGTTTCTGCGGCGTATAGTACCTCTCATCGAACGGAACCTCGGCCACAGTCTCAAAGCCAAATTTCCTGTAGAATTGTGGCAAGAACCCGTCTGGGTAGGCCGGACTTTTTACTGAGAAAGCGTCGAGAACGGTTGCCCCTTCGGTTAATGCCTTGAGCATCACCGCGTGACCCATACCGCCAGCGCCAAGCTCGTTGTTAATCACCCCACCCAGCTTGACCTCGTTCGGCCCAATCCCCGGCGTCTGCACTCCGTAAGATTCCGCGTACCCCGGATCACCTCTGTCGAGCCTGAAGAAGACCTGACCATCTTCGCCAAGCTGGTAGATTTTCGTCTTTCCGCTCTTGATGTCGATCTTCAGCTGCTTTGGGTCAGGCATATCGAGAACGACAGCGCCGGGGCTGTTGTCGATAGCGTTGATGAAGGAAGCAGGTGAATCACCCCCCCTCGTAACCGGAGCGTCTGATGTTCTCCAGCTGTCAGCAGCAAAGTCTGCAACCAACCTTGCATGCCGGGCGCTGTTGACACCTTCGTTCTTGATGTCTCCGATGCGCGACAGAAGATCGGGTGTGATTTCGACAATCGGACGTGCCATATCGAAAGCACGTCGTGGTTCCTGCTTCTTGTTAGGGTTTTCTGCAAGCTTTGCCGCTTTGTCAGCATTCAGCCAGTCTTGGAAAAGGGTCTTGTAGTTAATGGGAGGATCAAGCCTTCCGACCACTTCGCCACGAATGCCTATCGGGAAATCTGGGTGATCTGGAATAGAATTTTCACCAAGATTTACGAGCGCTCCATCAGGGTTGAGCTTCACAACATACTCGCCGTCACCCCAGCGCCGACCCGCCATTTCCGGCTCGCGAATAGAGTTTAGAACCTGTGTAAGATTTGGCGCTCCAAGCGATCTGGCTTCTTTCGATCCGACCAGATTCATCAACCGTTCACGCTTTTCAAAACTCATATTCGATGCGTAGTCATCAAGAAGCTTTGCATCATCAAAGCCGGGGAACGCCTGCATTGCAGAATGGATGGCTGCGTTCTTGGTCTCTGAGTTTCTGACGAGGTCTGTAATTGATTGCGCATTTTCTGGAGTAACTCGACCATCGCGGACATATGCGCGCAGCGTATCAAAGAAGGCGCGATTTGCCGTCATGCTGGACATAAGCTGATCAGGGTGTCCCACGTTGATAACCATGTGGGTCGCGCCGTCTTCAATTTTTCCAAGCTTGTGGCCAGCTACTCCGCTGTTATTCGCGAACGCAATGCCGTGTTCTGCGTTGTCTGGGCGCAGGCCGTATTTTGGCCCACCCGGCAGCGGAACAGGATTATCGATCAACGAGCTATCAATGCCTGTGTAGGCACCTCCAGCGCGCGTGTGATCTGCTGTCGTGTAGAACAGCTTGGCCCCCAGAAGATCATTCAGTGTGATCTTGGGAGGATCATATGCCGGATGCGGGATAGGTTCGCCGAACAACATAGACGAAGAAGACGGAAGCTTTGACAGCATTCCACGGCCCGAAGTGGGGCTTGCGATCTCTTCAGCCATGCTCTCTACAAGAAGCTTGGCGATTTTTTTACCAATACCCATTTACCGCTCCCCCTTGCTTCTCTGTTTCGGAGTCTTCAACAGACTTAACAGCAGAGATGAGCGATCCAGTTGCGGTCAGTGACGCGATGACACTCTTGATGACGCCATCACTGTAGCCGCGCGCTTTCAGCCAGCGGGCTATTGTGTCTTCTGCGGCGGATGTAGCAGCTTGTGTGGCGGGCTTCAGGATCGCTGCGCCAGCCTGCTGAAGCTCATTCCCCGGCTCGTTCCCGAAGTGGCTCAGTACGCCCCTGTTCTTCAGGGCGTGCCCTATCCCCATCGTCCCCGCCAGCAGCGAGTCGTCCATCGTTACCGGAGGATTTCCGAGGTCCAGAACAGAAGTACGCGTCCATTCTTGCAAATCCGGTGAGGCGTTTTTCGCCGCCAGTTCCGCGTCCTGAAGTATCCTGTCCCATGTTACCCGGTCCACTTTTGGAGCCGCCTGATTGCGAATGGCCCACGCCATTCCGCCCTGCGGATCGAGCGACGTGATAGCCCGATCATCGTTGAGCGCATAGCCCAGATCGCCAGTCGAGAGAATCGGCGGCATCCACTCGCCAGTTTCGGCAATCACCTGACTGGGGTGGGAATGGTAAACTACCGCTTTCATGGGGTCCAAACTCTTCCCCACGTCAACACTAGTCGGGTCTCTGCTCGTGCGCGTGGTCTTGAGTGGATTGAACTGCACGCCCGGCTCAACAATGCCGCCGTGCTCCCAATTCGAAGACAGACTTCCGTGGTTCATCGCGCCAATAAGATCGTTATTGCCGCGCTCAAGGTTCTGCAGGATATCAGCCCACTCGCTTGCTGTGTAACCAGCCGGTCGATCAAGAGCGCCGAACATCTTCATTGAGCGCGCCAGCCCCTCCATGGCGAGGAGCTTGTTGAAGATGCCCATCAGAACCTCCGGGCCATCCTGTTGTTCGACGTCCGCATGACGTGCTCGCGATAGAGCGCTTTCTCGGCAATATCGAGTGCCTGCTGCGCTGCTGGTACGTCGTCATAGCTCTTTATGTAATCACGCAGCAGGATGAGCTTTGCGTGCGAGCGGATCAGCATCTGGCCGTGAGTCATCCAGCCATTGCTAACTTCATTTCCAGTGAGTGTGCTGTCTTCAAAGATACCTGACCACGTCAGTGTGTAGGCGAGGTTTGGAGCAGGGAAGAGACGCACGCGTCCACCATAGCGTGTGTAGCTGTATGGCTGTCCAGATGTCGGATTGCCATCAAAGTTAAGCTCCATCTCGTCCTGCGTGATAAACCGCAGTGGCTGACGCTGTCCGTTGATTGTAATCCGCAGGCTATCAAGACGGATCAGTCCAGCAGGCTCAGTGACATACTCTTCGTCGATTGTTGTGGTTGATGTGATTGCGACAGTCTGAGGCTCCTGCAGGAACCAGAACGGACGACTGCGGTACAGCTGAATGCTGTCGAGGATAGCGTCTTCGATCTCGTCATCCCACGTGCGTGCGAGAGTGACGTGCGTCGTATCTGTAAGCGTGCGCTCCAGATCGGACGCAATGCGGTTCTTCATGTCGCCGAGATTTGCGTCATCCCCACCAACAGACGTGTCTGTGTATGTCGCCGTGCCGGTGAGTTCACCAGAGTTGTTCGATTCCCAGACGGCCCACATCTCCTGATAAATTTCAGGCGCGGAGATGGTGACGGATGAGTTCTGCGTCAGCGAAAACGAATAGTTTGTCGCGGAGACCGTTCCGACATCTGCAGGAGCACCAAACAAGACATAGACCCTGCTTGTGTCCGAGTTCTCCATGATGGTGGAGATGCGGCTTCCAGACTCAGCAAGCACCTGCTGCGCGGTCGTGGATGAACTGATTGAGATTGTTTCAACAGACATTCAGAACCCCGCTACGCGCTTAGGTTTGGCTACATCGCGTCTGAATAAAACTCGACCACAGTGATCTGACCAACGTCGCCAGACTGAACTGTCATCGTGATTGTTATTGGCAGGGCGCTAGACGCCGGGTCAAAGGCTGGCGTGAAATTGGAATAGCGCTCGTAATTGAGCGTTCCGGTCGCTGTGTCGAACACACGCAGAATGACAGAAGCCCTCGCAAAAGCTGATCCGTTCTGCGTCCACTCCTGCTCAACATATCCAGATTGCTGGTTAGCTGATCCGGGTATGTTCCACGTATAAAAGTTGGTCCCATTAACCTTGATGCGGAGGTCAACATTGCTGACGTTGCCAGCACCAAGAATGAACTTCGCACGAATCTTGAACGTATCGCCTACATTCGTGTGCATGTGCTGCGGGATTGTGTACGTAGCGAGCGTTTGTTGAGTGCCGTTCGCCGTCGTAGTGTTTGGCGTGTCGCGATACAATAACTGCATCTGGCGTCGCGTACTGTCGCCTGTGTCGCCTGAGTAGATGACCGTGCCAAGGCGGCGGTCTACAAGGTTTCTGAACGAACCAGAGACGACATCAGTTGAACCGCTTGAGCGAGACAAGTTGCCAAGCTCTCCGACAATCCATCCCTCAAGGGCCCCACCAGTCGTGTTGGTGTAGCGGTTGTAGTACGAGACCGCGTGAGAGCCACCAAAGATTTTTCCAATGCCATCGCAGTCCAGCACGATTGATCCGTCGCAGTGACCGGAGCAGTTTTCCCAGATGTCCCACGCGCGAATGCACTTGTGATAAAGCGTCGAGGTCGTGAGCGTTGCTGTTCCGGGGTTTGCGTCTCCGCCAAACGTGTAGCGCGCGCCGCCAACAGCCCAGTCTCCTGCACCGCAGTTCCACACATAGCCACCGCCAGACGTGTAGACGTTGCAGAAGTCGCGTGCATCAACACGGTGCGCGCACTGATAAGCGTGGACGTTGGTTAGAGTTGCGACGCATGATCCGCCAGCCACTTTGATGGCCCCGGCGTTCTGAGAAAGAGTGCGTGTGCCCCAGTTTACAAAGGTGATGTCGTTGAAATCGACATAGTCACCATTATCCAGCGTGATGGCGTATGTCTCAGTATCCTTGTAGCCAAGGAAGATTGCAGTGGGAGATGATCCGGTGAGGTCCAGAATCCTTCCCGATCCGACATAAGCGCTCCACGCAGAACCATCTGCGTTCAATGTCAGATCGTTTCCAGATACGCCAGTGATTGTAAAAATCTGCCCGACTGACTCATGCTCTGCAGATGCAGCCTTCACCGCGTCGAAGATCATGATCTGATCGTTGACAGACCGGCCATGGCCTGCGGCAGTCACAACTGCGGGGTTTGCCGACGTGATGGCTGAAATTGAAACCGGCTCAGTTGGAGGGGCAGAATTATCCCACGCGCTCTGCGTAGGTCCAACCACGTACAGCCTGCGAGACTTGTCGGATGTGATCGAGTTGAGGTTTGCCTCGTCTCGATACACGCCAGCGGCAAGCTGGATTTTCTTGAACCCGCTGTCGTGAGCGAGAAACTTGTCCACTGCGGCTTGCAGCGTTGCGACTGCAAACTCAGGAGCCATTCCGCTATTCACGTCAGAGCCTGTCGGGTTGACGTAGAGCGTGTTGTAGCCAAGCGGAGAGAAGCCTGTGTTGAGCCTGTCTGCCGAAACATACCAGCGCGCGCCCGTCCCGACCTTGATGCTGCCGGGACCGTACATATGCACGTCGTGCACGTTTGTCAGATCAGACGTGCAAGTGAAATCGCCGGGCACGTAGAGCCAGCGTCCAGTGGCATCATCCATTGCCCAGTCGATTGCAGCCTGCACGGCAGCAGTGTCATTTGCTCCAGACGCAAATGTGCCAGCAAGAATGATGGCGCGACGCGCTTCTCCGCCACGAGCGTCAGTGACAAAATCAAGAATGGACATCCACTCGCGTCCTCGCTCTTGCGTGGATCGCGCAGCTTCTCCTCCAGTTGATGTGACATCGCCTTCGGCGTTGCCGCTTTGATTGACATTAACTGCCATCGCCGCTCCTTATCCGATGTAGGCGACTTCCATCAGGAATTGTTCAATGGAAATTGTGTCGGTTCCGACCGCGAGTTCGCCAGACAGGACAACAGACACTGTCGCACTGGTGTCAACCGTAGAGGTCAACGCAGCAGTTGTGACTGTCGTGTACGAGTTAGCCGACGCTGACCCGAACGAAATTATCTGCGACGAGTTGCTGTTGCGGTTTTGAATCGTGCGCTGGAACGTACCACCAGCGGTACTTGTGACTGCAATAGCGTACATCGCAGTTCCACCGATTCCGCCGAGGCGAAGTCGAGCCGTTTTGACGTTGGCGTTGTTCGTGCACGAGAATTGCGCTGTGACACGCAAAATTCCGTTCGGCCCCATGGCGAGGCCGGGCATTGAAACAGTCGCAAGTGCTGTTTCGGTTGTTGTGCCGGTGAGGCTTGCCTGCACCCCACTCGAGCCGAGAACCCTGAACGATCCGACTGGTGCGAATAGCGCCATCGCTGCCTCCTATCAGGTGTATTGCGTGACGCGCGCGGAGCCGGTCGCCGAGGCCCAGATACCGCTGATGATGCCGGTGTATCCGTATGGCACTTCGAAATAGCCATCCGGCGCAACCTTCACGCTGCACGTCGTCGCACTGGCTGTCCCGGTGCCAAGCAGCAGGTACAGCACAACACTTGAGTCGTTCCAGATCGATGCGCCATATCGAGCCGTGTTGGCCGCGAGGATGGTCGTGCTCGATGCAGAAGCTGCGACGTTGGATTGCGTGCCAGTGTTGACCGCACCATCGCCTGACGGGTTTCCACCGCCGCCACCGCCAGCCATGTCGGAGACAGTGACAGGACGATAGTCGGTGCCGTCCTTGATGAACAGAAGGACGTTGCTAGGTGAGTGACCTTCGTTTGCCTTAGCCATTCGGCTCTCCTGTCATCAGGCTTGGTAGCAGAGTTCGACGAGGTAACTTTCGAGCGCCATGCTGTCAGCAATGTCAGCAAGCGTTCCGGTGATCATCAGGTTGAAATCAACTGACGTGTCGATGCTGTATGTCGGAACAGCGCCCGTGTTACTGGCGAAAGCGTTGGTAACGGCGGCGGTCATACCAACTTGCGATGATTGTGAATTGCGGTTCCAGACAACCTTCTGGTTCATGTGCGCAATGCCAGTGGTGTTAGCCACGGACAAAACAGAGGCCCCTGTTGTCGGTGACGTTCCGCCAATTCTCGCACGGATGGTCTTGTTGTTGGCGCTGGATGAACAGGAAGATAGCGTTGTAATGCGAAGTAATCCGTTTGCGCCCATTGCGCCGCCCGGAACTACGACTGTTGCTAATGCTGTCTCTGTCGTCGTTCCGGTGAGAGTAGCTGATGACACGCCAGAAGCGCCGATAATTTGCCAGCGCTCATACGTATTGGATGAAGATGAACCAGCCGAATACTGAGACAACACGTTCTGGCGCACGGTGCCGCCGACGTTTGTCTTAACGTACACATCTCCAGATGCGTCCATCCACATGACAGTCGATCCGTTCGGCGGATCAGCTGGCTCGTATGAACGCGCAACCATGCCAACTGGAGCGCCTTGGCGGAACCCATTTTCCGTCAGTGTACGGAATAGATTTGTCGATTCCACAGTCATGTCTTTCCCCAGAAAAAGCTCAGCGCCGAAGTTGCCTTCAGCGCTGAGAGACCACTCAAGTTTTTGAGACGGTTATTAGCCGTCGTTGTCGGGAATGTAGCAGATGCAGACCTCTGCCGATCCGGTTGTGGCTGCCGTACCTGTAAGATCGACTGCGATCTGAACGGTTGTATCGACAGAGACCAGATTGCTGACGGCTTCGTCGATAGGAACAAACGCGAGCGTTCCGAGCGCGAGATCGGTCGCCCACAGGTCGGTTCCGGCATCTGTCGAAGGACCAAGGTCAGCGACGTTGGTCGTGCCTGCGTTGAAGACGGTTGTGACAGCAACACCAGAGATCGGCTTGAGCAGGATCGAACCGGCAGGGATGACGCCGACCGTGACGGTCGTTCCATCATCTGCGTAGGTGATCGTCTTGCGCAGGTAGTGAATCTGCTGAGTGTGATACTGACGAGCGGGTTGTACCATGTGTGTGTCCTCCTATTAGGCCGCGTCAGCCGCGTAGGACGAGATCACGATGGTCGCGAAGTCCTTCGAGTTGAAGACTGACTTCTTGATGCCGTAGAGGTTCAGGGCGTTCTGCCCGTACTCACGGTCGTAATCGAACGTCTGTTCGCGCACGCGCCATTCTTCCGGGCCGTAGCCCTGTCCGAAGGCCATGATGAGAGACTGTGCGCCGCAGAAGATCGCGCGGCGGACAGTGGTGATGGCAGCGCCGGTTGACGAGTTGACGCCGTAGGGAACGCGGTTCGAGACCATGATCAGCGTCTCGTTGTAGATTCCGAGACCGCCCTTCCAGATCATCGACTCTTCGCCCTTGCCGCCCTGCAGAAGCGCCTTCTGCAGGTCCATCCAGTTGTTCGTGCTGGTGGACGTGCGCAGAGAGGTCACCTGCGTGGGGTGGATGAAGATCACGAACTTCGCGCCGTTCGGCAGACCCTTGATCTCGCGGATCGGAACGAGGCTGGCCGAGCCGCCGGTCTCCGCAAGTTCGCGTGCCTTGTCGATCATCGTCAGGGTGAGTTCGTCGCCGGTCGAGTCGAGGTCTTGGTCGGCGGTCGCGCCTGCCTCAGTCCACAGCTGGCGACCAGAGGTCGGCGCAGTGATTGTGTTGAAGCCGTTGTATTGGCCTGCCGCCGCCAGCGAGTTTGCCGGGGTGTAGCCAGCCAGATGGTACATCGCGACCTGATCGAGGCGAGCCGCGTGCCAGTCGGCGAGCGCGTCATTGCCTTCCTTCGCGATGCTGAACGGCACGCGCTGCTGAGCGAGTGTCGTCTTGTTGCGGTAGGCGTGGGAAAGTTCGCCGAGGACGACGTCATCCGTGTAGGTGACGATTGCCTCTTCGTTGCCCTCCTGCGTCTGGTTTTCGGTGACGCCGTCGCCGGTAAACTGCATGCGCAGCGCGACGCGGACACGGTCGCCAGCGCCCTTCTGGGTCTCTGGCGCGAGGGTGATGAGGGCGGACGCGGAGTCCTTGATGAGCGGGTAGATAACGGTTGATTTCAGCGCTTCGCGCGCAAGCCGTTTCGACCACAGCTTAACGACTTCGTTGTCGCCCACTGCATAGGCTTTGACTGCCATGGGATGGTTTGCCTGATCTCTGGGTTTCGGGGGATCGGAGACCGCGACACTTCTAGCCCTCACATCGGGCGAGCGTCCTTGCTGATCTTAGTCCGAAGCCACTTACCGGAGGCAACCCGAGGCCCGAGGGCGTGACCCGTACCGTGGGTCAGTCGAAGTCCAGCAGCTACACTGCCGAACGGTGCATTACTGACGTGTCTGATTATGTTGTGTCAAGTGGGGAGACGAAGAATCTTCGTCATCCCGTGATCTGTGTGACTGCCCAGCTTCCAGCGATGAAGCACACGTACAGGCCGAGGCTGATAACCGTCAGCGCGCCGATTACCACCAAGCAGCCAATACCGTTCCAGCAGCCATCTGGGTCTTTCATGCCGTCACCAGACGCTTCTTTCTGGACGGACGACGCGGAGGATCGCCGGGAACTGTGTAGCCCCTGCTCGCCGCGCCAAGAAGCTCGTAGCGGACGTCGAGCGGCAGGACAACGCGCGCGTAGTCCGACATGCGTTCAGAAATTTCGAGATCGGTCATTCCGTGCACTGTCGCCATCATCCACGCGTCGAACTGGCGCGGTGTCAGCACAATACTGGCGCGGATCAGCATCTCGTCTGAGATGTCGATCTTTTGGCGCTTCCTGTAATTGTCGGGGATATAATCCGTCTGCTTGTGAAAACCCACGTTCTGCTCCTCTGAAAGGTGAACGCGGCGAGCCGTGGGTGGTGGGGTCGGGGGAGACTCCTGCGGCTCGCCGCGCCAGCGCCCGGCAGACTTGACGGGTAAACCAGACGCGATTCCTTCCTAGAAAAGCCGGTCACGGGTGTCAACCCTGTTTACGGGTGGGTTGACTATATCACTCAGTGTGATATTATCCGTTTGTCGCTGCATCGCGACGGATGTTTGAAAATGAGGAGTAAGACAATGGCTCGTAGCAAGCTGAACGAAGCAGAGCGTGCTGAACTGAATTCGCTGAAAGAGCACAAGCGGATACATCAGTACGTTGGCTTCAACGTGATCCGACACTGGTTCAGCGAAAAGACTGACGCTGACCGATTCTTGCAGCTGATCATCAAGGACGGAGCAGACAAACCAGTCTGGTATGGATGTGAGTGCGAGTTCGGCGTCACGAAATCTCTCTACGGTGGGAAAACAGCGTGGGAGGTTGCTGAAGGCTGAACAACAAAAACCCCGGAGGTTCATTCCTCCGGGGTTTTTTCGGGCCACACGGTGTGCGCCAAGCGTGGAGGCACCTTGATCCGTTTGAATTCCTTGTTGAGAACCACGACACACTTCTCGATGTCGAATGCGTCTCCCCTGTCCACTCGACCGGCTATCCGACTGTGAGACAGGTGCTCGTTTTTCAGCTGCACCCATCTCAACTCATCATTGTAGTGCGCGATTAACAGCGCGTTGATCTGACGTTCGTAGGCCATGATGAGCAGACGTCTGACCTTCGCGCGCGAGATGATCAGATCAGGATACGTGTCGTGATTTACATGCCTGCGCTTGTGCTCGCCGATGGCGGTGATCTGCCCGTTCTGGACGAACTTGTAATCAGCCGTGGAAAACTTCGGATATAGCTCACACTGGACAGGCCACACGACGCGCAACACACGAGCGACCGCGCGCTGTTCTGCGCGGTCGCTCTCGGTTTCGTATTCCGGTCTAGTCCGCCGCGCCACTAGCAGCCCTTCTTGCCGCCGCCCTTCTTGCCGCCGCCCGAGGTTTTCTTGCCGCCCTTGTCCTTGCCCTTCATAAGGGTCTCCTGTCATCTGAGTTGACACAGCTGTGACGCTGTGATTGAGTCACCTCAATAGACAACTATCATCAGAGGAGATGAATTTGAGCAATACCCAAACCAACGCCAACAACGGAATCGCGCCGTACCTGCTGCGTCAGTCGATCAATGGCGACATCAGCGATCTCTGGTTCAACCATGACAACAGCGCCGCTTGGATCGAAGGAGACAAGGGCGAGTGTGGCGAATGGGACGAGACACTGCTACGCGTCGAGGCGACGTGGTTTCTCGCGTCCCTGAAGCGTCTGGGCGTCAGCGTTCCGACCGTTGACGATCTGATTGCGGACTTCTACAACCGCATCTGACGAGAGGGGTCCACTTTCGTCCTACCCAGAACTGAAACCCCGGCGATGCGTGTCGCCGGGGTTTTTGTTTACGACCGGCCCAAGAACTTCTCGGCCCACGCGTCGAATGCAGCGCCCTTGAGTTGCAGCCCGGAGGAGAGGCTGTCGCCGTTGTTTGGCGCGACGCTGCCGCCGCCGCTCAGAGTCTTCGCCGCTTCCTGACCAGCTTTTTGAGTCGCCAGTTTCTGCTGTCCCTGAGCCGCTGCGTTGATGGCTTGCTGGGCGGGAGACGGGCTTTGACCATCTTTTGGTTTCCAGCCCATCATCTTCGCCGCCTCGTAGGCAACCTGAGCCGGGTTCTTGCCCTGCTGCACCATCATGTTGGTCATGTTGATCGCCCAGTTGATGGCGTACTGCTCAGCCTGCTGCTTGGGAGTCCCAGCCATCTCCAGACGCTTCTGCTCGATATCCACGAGCCACTCCGCCGCCTCGTCGTAGTCAGGGTTCGCTTCGCGAAACTCAGCCTCGAAATCCTCAACGGTCGTTTTCAGGTCGTTGATGAAATTGATCTGCTGCTGCTGCTGCTGGTACTGCTGCATACGCTGCGCCTGCTGCTGCTCGTTGGCGAGCCGCAGCGCGCGCTCGTATTTGAGCGCTTCGACGACGTTCTCCTCCGGGTCAGGAATGTTCGTGCCAGCCATGCGCTGGCGAGCCTGTGCAGCGGCGATCTGCTGCTGCACTGCCGCCATCTGCTCCTGCAGCTGTTTCGCCTGAGCTTCAGCGGCGCGACGCTTGGCGCGCTCCGATGCGGCCTGTCCGTCCTTGTCTGCGGCCTTCTTCTCGATGTCGGCGAGGCGCTGGCGGATGACGTTGATGTCGTTTTCGTCGCCCTGCTTTGCAGCTTCAGATGCGACTTGTTCAGCGGTCTTTTCAACCGGCGGCGCAGCCTGCTGATCCTGCGGCGTGATGGGTGTTTCTTGGAACCCTTCGTCGCCGATCTCAGCGACCATCGGCGCTTTCTCGATCATGCCAGCCAGTTGGTTTTCGATTTCGTCAGCCATGAGTGGTTTTCCTTATAAAAAAACCCGGCTCTGTGGCCGGGCGTGGTGGATTGAATTGCAGGCGGTAGTTAGCGGTCGATCTTCATCCCGGTTTCGGGGATAACGAGCTTCGGCCCAAAGCGACGGTTCACGTGATCGACAAACGCGCGGTGCGTGTTCTCCATCAGCGTCAGCTTCTGCAGGAGCATTTCGTTCTCCATGGCGAGCATGCCGAACAGAAGATACGGCTCGTCGCCCTGACGCATGCCTGAGCGATCAATGAGACGCATGTACGCGTCTTCCATCATTTGCTTGTCGTCTTTGTTCAAGTTGTCTTTCCTTTGCGTGCCTTGAGAAGTCTGTCAGTCACGAGGTGCGCCTCGTAATCGTGCGCGGCGGTGCGATAGGTACGCTTGCTTTGCGTGTCGCGCGCCGAGACAGCAAGCACATTGAATGCGCCGAGGCCGTCCAGCCTAACGTCTTCAAACCCATGCAGTTCGAGATCGACACGCATGTCCTCTTCGACCTTGTGGGTGAGCCATGTTGGTGGCGCGATGGTTTTCATCTCTTCTCCTTAAGCAGCCATGAGAACAACGGTCGCCGCGATGATCAGCAGCATCCGTTCTTCCTCTTCTTCTTCGATCTCTGCGAGGCGAGCCTCTGCCTCTTCCTTGATTGCGTCTGCTGCCGCGCGCGCCTTTTCGATGCTCATCGCGTTCAGGCGTGGAGCGCCGATTGCCTTGAGCGCAGTATCGAGGTCATCAATTGACCGGCGTGTCGCGTTCAGCGCCGTAGCCTGTCGCGCCATTTCGAGAATGACAGCTGTCTGCTGACGTTCCGGTTCTTTGCCCAGACGGTTGAGCAGGCCCTTCTTGATCTTCTTGACCTTGGGCGGCGGAAGATCAACGACGACAGGCTCTGGCGGCGCAACCTCCTTCTCTGGAGGCCAGCGCCTGCGCCAGTTGCCAGCGCGACTGCGCCTGTGCAGCCTGTCCACCAGATTGTCTGCGGGCGCAAACTGTTGCGCGGCTCCGTCAGTGAGGCTTCCAGTGAATGTCGATGTCCCGGCGAACGTGCCTGACATAGCATTCGGATCGGATAGCGCAGTGAGGCTGCCAACGAACGACGACGTTCCGGCAAACGTGCCGCGCATCGCGTTCGGATCAACGGCAGTTGCCTGTCCGCCAAGCGCTTTGAAGTATAGCGCCTTCCAGTAATCTGCTGAGAAGAAGTTTGCCAAGGGAACTCCGTCAGAGCCAGTCAGTCTTTGCGTCTGGGAAGCGCAAGTGTGCGTGACGTTTCAGATTGAAGCGCAACAGGTCTTCATGTTTCTCGTCACCCCACCGATCAGAGAACGGCTCGGCGGCGAGCCGTAGCATTGGCTCAAGAATGGCAACTAGCGCTTCAACTTCGTGCGCGTAGGCTTCTGCTTCGTACAGGTAGCGATCCGCATTTGGTCTGTCGCTCGCCCAGAGGAACGCGCGCTGCGCAAAATCCGTCTCGAATTGCAGCATGATATTCTGTTGTAGAATTGTGTAGTTCATGCGCTGATCCTACCGCAACCTAGTCGAGATCATAGGTGATAGCCGTCCTGTTCCCGTCTGTGTCTACTTCAGCCACGATGCGATCCA
>JACCEC011681938.1_pt1 | contig 61244 bp, 38 predicted proteins | sample 7450121 | NCBI WGS metagenome assembly JACCEC01 (sample SAMN15323455, study PRJNA562643) | freshwater metagenome | isolation source: river surface water | place: USA:Blue River Watershed | collected 2017-08-18
GCAAAAGCCCGTGATCGTAGCAGTTGGTCATACAGGCTAAAACGCTCCATAAACGTAACTTCCCCCACTACCGACGACTGCAAATCTCCCAGCGTAGCATCGGCTCGAATCGCTTCAAGATGGTCAAATTCATTCCCGTAGCCCATCGTATCAGGCGGAGCGATGAAGGTTTCGGCGTAAAAAGCAAAGTGTTTTACGCCCCGTTTTTGAATGTACTCTTTTACCGCTCGCAAAGGATCATAAAACGAATCGGGCTGAGTAGGCACTCCTTCTGCACGCATCTGAACGTGGGCCATATCTCCCCGCATAAAATCAAAATTAAATTCCTGTTGACATTCAAAGTACTTTCGTGTAAAATACTCCCACACCGCCCTGTGTGGGTGCTGAAAATCAAGCTCCCATTGTTGATTATCGTTTTTGGAATGATAAAAACGGTAGCGCGTCAATGGCCCAAATACCCGCGACATCTCCTGCGGATGATCAAACTCATATTGATACCAAGGCGTGCCGCGCTCATCGAGTACAAACACCCCAGGGTTAATGTGTAACCCACGGTAAGGCGGCGCCATCGTCATGGGTAAGGTTTCAAACCCTCGACTAACTAAGTCTTGCATCAACGCAAGCCGGCGTTGTAAGCGTTGAGGTTGGTCAAAACCAAACAGTATTTCTTGCCTTTTTTTATCGTTTATAAAGGGAATAGTTGGATCAAAAAGGACTTCTTGTCCAAAATTCAACCATGAGCCGTCAGCTGTACCCTGATGATGCAAATGCTGCCAAATCACGTCTTCCACTTGCTCCCAAACGTTTTCAGAATGATTGACAAGCCGCCCGCCGTCCCGTTGTACCCACTCAAATAAGCGAGGATGGGTCAATACGATTTCTGAGAAACGGTCGGTATGTGGTATCACGTCCAAACCTACCGTTTTGCCCAAAGCATGAAGTAGGTTAACAACCACTTTTAGCTGCTTCTCGACCGTATCTAACCACGGCACTGCGCGTTGAAGTTGCCAGCTAAAAAATTCAGCGTTGATATTCCAACTTACTTTCCCGTAAAGGCTTCCCACCACCCCAGGTTCCCAAATGGGAAGCAAGTGAATCGAATCGTGGAAGTCGGGCAGAGTTAGGGTATAACCCACTACATTCCAAAAACTGCCAATCGTTCGGACATTTACACCCACCATATTCGACTTTTTAAGCCAAGAACTATCTTGCTCCCCACCTCTCGGTGAAGGGATAGTCTCTGAAGGTTGTAAAGCCCGCGCAAGTACTTCTGCCCCCAATCGACGTTGCAAAATGTCTATGAGTTGAAAGGCATCAAATTTGGTAGGTAAGTCGGGCAACAAGCCAGGCACAAACGAAGTTTTTTTCCGTTCGTAGCTTGTTAATGAGTGGTGAAAGGTAGCACGCCATTCGCGCACGTACGCGATACGCGTCTGCGAAGTGGTAATAGTCAAACTGTTCATCATAGGTCGTTGTAGATTAGCAAGGTACTACTTTTTAAGAAAAGGTCATATCTTGTGTTGGAAAAATTAAACAAATATATGCTTGAGCTACCTTCTCAACTAGCCCTACTTAAAACCATTATTGATGAGGTTCATCCACTTTCAACCGAAAGTTGGGAAGATACTTCAGTGCCATTTGGCGGCCTTTTAGTGCCAAACGTAAAGAAGTCTTAACCGTGGCAGGTGAGCGAGAACGTTATTTGTATTTTGTCATATAGGGCGGTCTATTATTTTGACGACCAAAGCCGCAGCTCCAACTTTTCTATACTTCCAAATACTTCAAGGCCAATTTTTGCAATTTCTTCTATCTGTATTACACTTTAAGTGGTAAACCAAAAGCTCTAGGATAATTGAAATTAGCCTCGGTAGAGGCGCAACCTTTGTAGGAGATTTTTTTAATTGTCCCTACAAAGGTTATGCTTCTCCGAAGCAATTATCTATCTTACAACTTCATAGTCAACGCAATACGCTTCCGCACCAAATCAACCTCCACCACTTTTACTGTCACGTGCTGTTGGAGTTTTACTACTTCGTTCGGGTCTTTGATGAAACGATTGGCCATTTGTGAAACGTGCACCAAACCGTCTTGCTTTACCCCAATATCGACAAATGCACCGAAAGCGGTGATGTTGGTCACAATACCTGACAGTACCATGCCCTCATGTAAATCCTCAGGTTTGCGGACGCGACTGTCAAACTCAAAAGCCACAATGGTTTCACGGGGGTCACGCGAGGGCTTTTCCAATTCCTTTAGAATATCTTGTAACGTAAGCAAACCGGTCGAAGCGCTGACGTATTTCTGCGGACTAATTTGACGACGTAACTCTGGTTTCCGCATCAATTCCGCCACGTTCGTTCCCAAATCTTTGGCCATTTTCTCCACCACAGGGTAACTTTCGGGGTGAACGGCGCTGTTATCGAGCGGGTTTTCTGCATTTTCAATCCGTAAAAAACCTGCTGCTTGCTCAAATGCTTTACCACCCAAGCGAGGAACTTTCAGTAATTGCTGCCGCGATTTAAAATCCCCATTTTGGGCACGGTAAGCCACAATGTTTTTGGCCAAGGCAGGTCCCAACCCCGACACGTACTGAAGAAGGTGTTTACTGGCGGTATTGAGGTTAACACCCACGGAGTTTACGCAACTTTCCACCACGGTATCCAAAGCGCTTTTCAGCATATTTTGTTCGACGTCGTGCTGGTATTGGCCTACTCCAATGGATTTGGGGTCAATTTTTACCAATTCGGCCAACGGGTCCATCAAACGACGGCCAATCGACACCGCACCACGAACCGTTACATCTTTGTCGGGAAACTCATCGCGGGCCACTTCCGAGGCTGAATAAATCGACGCCCCTTGTTCGGACACCATGTAAATAGCCACGCCGCTGATACCACTATTGGGGCCGAGAGGTCCATTTTTAATAAAATCTTCTGTTTCACGTCCTGCCGTTCCATTTCCGATGGCGACTGCTTGAATCTGGTGTTTTTTGACCAAATTTAGGATGGTTGCTTCGGCTTCCATGCGCTTATCAAACGGGTATATAACAGTATCGGCTAACAAATTCCCCTGCGAATCAAGGCATACTACTTTACAACCCGTGCGAAAACCTGGGTCAATGGCCAATACTCGTTTTTGCCCCAAAGGCGACGCCAAGAGCAACTGGCGCAGGTTTTCGGTAAAAATCTGAATAGCGTATTTGTCGGCTTTTTCTTTTGATAAATTAGAAAACTCTGTTTCGATACTTGGTTTCAACAAACGCTTGTACGCATCCGAAACGGTTTGTTCTTGTTGGTCTTTGCACGCAGGTAAGCCTTTAACAAACAAGCGATCAAGGTATTCGATGGCTTGTTCTTCATCGGGCGAAATATCAATATTTAAGAAACCTTCTTCCTCACCTCTTCGAATGGCTAACAAACGATGCGACGGAATTTTGTTGAGCGGTTCACTGAAATCAAAATAATCGCGGTATTTGGCGCCATCTTCCTGTTTTCCTTTTTTTACTTTCGATGTAATAATGGCCGTACGCTCAAACGCAAAACGCATTTTATTACGGGCTTCTGTATTCTCCGAAATCCACTCCGCCATAATATCACGCGCGCCTTGTAGCGCATCTGTTACCGACTCTACTTGGTCGTTCAAATACTTTTCTGCCAATCGTTCAGGGTTTCCTTCTTTGCCCGAAAAAATCACCTGTGCGAGCGGTTCCAGGCCTTTCTCGATGGCCATCGTTGCCCGAGTTTTTCGCTTGGGTTTGTAAGGCAAATAAATATCCTCCAACGATTGTAGGTGATACGTATTTTCTAACAATTTACGCAGTTCAGGGGTCAACTTACCCTGGTCTTCAATACTTTTTAGAATTGCTTCACGGCGTTTTTCAACTTCCTGAAACTTCTGGTATTGTTCTTTAATAGCTAAAATCTGAACTTCATCGAGTTGCCCAGTCATTTCTTTTCGATAACGAGCAATGAAAGGAACCGTGGCCCCTTCGTCGAGGAGTTGGATGGTATTTTGGGTTTGGCGTTCGCTAATGCCCACAGTGGGCGCAATGAATTGAGATGCGGTCATTTACGTTATTTATACTTTTAAAAATCTTTACCACTCTATCGTTCTTCACCAACTATGAGTTGGAAAGAAAAAGGTTTACCACTTCCGAAGGTAAGCTGGCGTTCTACCGAAATAGCCCGCAAATAAGCAAACAGAAGCGGATTGGTGCAAACTATTTTTTCTATCTAAACCTAAAACGCTGGCATAATTGTTTTAGTCGTACCTTCGAAAATTGAAATCAGAACTTTATGCACCTCGACATCAGGCAAGCACAAGCACTTCAAGAATATTTGCAAGCAAAAGGATGGCCCAAAGAGAACGAACCTATTTTTAGCCTTGAAATCCCAGGCAATGGTAACAGGAATTGTACGCTTCGGGTTCGGACGCACGACCGTACGCTTATTGTCAAACAAGCTCAGCCTTACGTTGAGAAATACCCCCAAATTTCGGCTCCCAGCGAACGTGCCGTGATTGAAGCTCATTTTTACGGGAAAATTCAAGAGTTCGCCTCCATCCAAAACTTCATGCCTGCGTTGATTGGAGTGTATGAAAAAGAGTACATCCTTGTTTTGGAAGACTTAGGGACGTCGAGCGATTATACGTTTTTGTACCAACCCCAGCAAAAGCTGTCGATTAACGAAGCCGAGTCGCTGGCGCATTTCCTAGCCATGTTGCACCAACTAACGTGGAAAGAAACCCTCGACGGGACGTTTACCAACCGTGCCATGAGAGTTTTAAACCACGAACATATTTCTATCTTTCCTTTTTTGGAAAATAATGGCTTTGACCTTATCATGCGGCGTTTGCTAGGTTTAGCCCAATTACCCCTCTCGTTTCGTTGAGCTTGCTCGACAAAGAAGAATTGCTCGAAACTGCCTATGAAATGATTATGAAATAAGCATCAAAGACGGGGACGTTAGAGCGTCCCCGCAGCTTTTTTGTAACGCACAAGGGCAATCAAAAACTGATAGACACTGTTCAAATAATTAGTTTCGGCGTTCTGAAGGCTATACTCGGTATTTTTTAAATCGGCCAATAACAACGTTCCTTTTTCATAGCGAATGCGGTCGGTTTCTAGAATTTGTTGTGCCAACGCCACGTTTTTCTTTGTATCCAGCACATTGGCCTTTTCTTGGGCCAAAACTGTCGTTGTGTTGGTAATTTCGTACTCAAAATCCCCTTTCAGCTTCTCCATTGTATTGCGGTTTACTTGCGTTTTCAAAGCATATTCGTTACGCAAAAGAGCCGTTTGTTTACCGTCATACAGAGGAATGTTTAGCTTTAAACCCACGTAATTGAACGGAAACCAAGTTCCCGACGAAAACGGATTAAATTTATCATTGAGCTGGAGCGCGGTGTAGTTTCCGTAGGCACTAACCAACGGTGCCAACCGTGATTTTTGCTTTTGCTGAAGTAATTCATTCAAACGCAACGCCGATTGCTCTTGCTTTAGCTCAGGGCGGGTATCAAGCGACGTTTCTGGGATTGTATTTTCTGAAGTTGCCAACACTTTTTCCAGGGTTTCGGTCAGTTCCACCGAGGTTTGTTTTAGGCCAATTTGGTACAACAAGTACGCCTGATTCACCTTTAAATCTTGTTTTGCCTTCGTCAGTGCCGTTTGAGCATTGTTGACATCGAGTTGAAGGCGGTCAAAATCGTTTTTTAGAATCGTCCCTTTTTCCCACTTTGTCTTTCCCGACTCCCAATACGCTTGCGCCCGAACAACCGCTTTTTCGGCCAAGGTTATTTTTTCTTGGCTAAACAAAACGGCGTAATACCCTTCCGTAACGGCTTGTTTGATGTCTATTTTTTGCTTTTCGAGCGTAATTTTTTGACCTTCTACTGTTTCAGAGTTAATCAATCGGTCGTATTTGGTAGCCGCATCATAGACTTTTTGCTCCGCCGACAGTCCCACATTATTGTTAAACGGAACTCCTAACACCAATTTGACGTCTTGGCCGTTGGCAAAAGGGGCATTTTTGAAAACCGAGGTTTGAAGTTGGGTATTCCAACGCATATCCGCCGAGGCGTTGACCTGCGGCAGCCATTTAGCTCGAAGTTTGGCCTCTTCTCCCTCCGCAATTCGCAGTTGAAGTTGTTGATTTTTCAGTTCTAGTCGATTCTCAAGAGCCATTTTAAGGGCGTCCTCAAGCGCTATTTTTTGAGCATTTACTGCCCTAGGCAACAGCCCAATTCCGAGTAAAAAAAACACGAATTTCCTCATAACAATTAGGTTCTAAATACTTGAGCAGGCTCCATTTTGGTGATTTTTCGCATGGCAAACAAACTCCCCAACACGGCGATGAACAGGGTTACACCAATAAGAAAAAGAATCAAATAAGGCGTAATTTTGATGTTAAGGCTGGTTTTGGTGACGTTGACAAAGCCACGTAATAAGAAGTAGGCAACCGCAAAACCAACCGTCGAATAAATAACGGCTTGCCACAAAATCAGCTGGCGGATGATTCCGTTGGTTCCCCCAATGGCTTTGAGCGTACCGTAATCTTTCAATCGGTCGTTGACGGCCGAGAACATCGTTAAGCCCACAATGGCAAAGCCCGTGATGATGGCGAAAACAACCAACAAACCGAAGGAAGCGACAATGCCACTGTTCAACGCAAAGTATTTGAGACTTTCTTGGGTAAACGCCTCGCCATCGCGGGCTTTCACACCCAAAATCTCTTTATTGATGTTGTTAACGACTTGTTGGTGCGTAAAACCTGTCTCAGCTTCCACCAAAAACGCCGATGCTTGATTGGTGGATATTCGGCACAACTTACGGGCGCGTTCAACTGTCGTAAAGCCATAAGCAACGCCTAATCCTTTGGCACTTCGGGTGTTTCCACTCAAAAAAACGCGAGCACCGTTGAATTCGAAATGGTCACCAATTTTGATTTTTTTGGAAGAAATGGGGTCGTATTCGTCCGTAATAAGGGCGCCTTCTTGCTGCAAATCTTCCAAATTCCCTTTGAAAAAATTCCACGGCCCACCCGCGTGGCGCGGCGATTGAGTCCCGATGAGGGTAATAGGCGTTTTGGTACCGTCTTTGAACTTGGCACTTCCTGCGGCCACCACCATCGTATTGACCCGCTTGACGCCCGCAATGCTCATCAGTTCTCGCGAGATGCGCATATCCAACAACGGCAAATCACTAACCTGCTGACTTTTATCGCTGACTACCCAAATGTATTGCTTGTTGTTTTCAGCCAAAGAAATAGTACCGCCCAACAAGGCAAAACAAATTCCAAGTTGTTGTCCAATCAAAAACACCGATAAAATGATACCAAACAAAATTCCAAACATTTTGGCTTTGTCGTACCACATAAACTTAAACGCCTCTTTGAGCATGGTAGGTCAGGTTTATTTGAGAAGAATAAGACAATCAACTCGGCTGCCAATTAGGGGCATTTTTCCCGCCTCCAATCGAATGGACACGTCCCGAACGCGGCGGTCTTCTTGTTCAGTCGCTTGATCTTTAAACAGCGATTTTTGTTTCAGATACGCAGCAGCGTAGCTTACCTTTCCCTCTGCCAACGTATCGCCCGTGGTTTGGGATAAAATGTAGGCTTTTTGCCCTACTTGAACTCGTTCGGCGTATAGTTCATCCACTTCGGTTTTGGCATACAACGGCCCTGACGGCGCAAAATCAGCGACTTGGGAGTCGTTATTGACGTATTCACCCACTTTGACCAGTACTTTCAGGATTTTTCCCGAAAGCAATGCCAGCACTTTTTTCTTTTCCAAAACGGTTTGATAGTAGTTTAAATCAGCCTTTGATTCCCCGATACGGCTTTGGGCTTGCCGAACGTTGGCCTCCGCCGTTTGTATATCTTTCAATAACTTATCTACCGTCGCTTTGCTATCATCCACTGCTTGTTTGGTTTGGGCGTTGCCTTTGAACAAATCCACGTTTCGGGTATAATTTTCTTGGGCATTGGCCAAACTGACCCGCAACCCCTCAAGCGTAGCTTGATTAGCCGCTAAGGTGGCTTGAAGCGTCGCAATCTTGCTTTCTGACTGACGAAGCTGGGCGTTTTCTACGGCTACTTCCACACGGAGTAGAGGTTGGCCTTTTCTGACCGAATCGTTTTCGTCGATGAGCACCTCCAGTACACGCCCCGTCGTACCAGCGGTTAGGCTCATAAGTCCATCTTCTGGTTCAATTCTCGCTATACCCAAAATCTGGTCTTTGGTTGAAGGCAGAGCCACCGAATCGACCTTGGCGGCTTTTTCTTCCGACGCCGATTTTTTGCCACACCCCCACCAGAGTGGGAGGCATAAAACCAACAACCATTCTTTTTTGACTTTCGTAATTTTCACGTGCATAAGTTGTTAAGTAATTGTGCAAATATAATTTATACTTCATGCAGAGCCGCTAAGATTTTGATAAACAATATTACACAATCTCTACACCTTTATAGTAACAAATTTGCTTTATTACTTATACGTTTTCGTTCAACTAATTATTAACGAAAACATTGCATTTCTATATGCATTTTTTCACTACTTTTGTTCCCAGTTTATGGTGCTAGTCAAAAATATCTTTTTTGACCCAAGCTTAATAGGGAAGTCGGTGTAATACCGACGCTGTCCCCGCAACTGTAAGTTTCGTCTGTTTGTTTTCGCTCTGCTTTGCCACTGCCCTTTTGGGGCGGGAAGGTCTGAAAACAAGAAACAAGCCAGGAGACCTGCCATTGATTATCCTTAGCTATGTTCTTACGGAGGATGAGAGCAGTTGAGTCCTGTAATTTTCATCCTTTTATAAAAATGGTAAGACGTACTCCTCCTGTACTCGTCTCGGTATTTTGTATTATTTTGGGTTTGCAAACCACCGTTTGTTTTGCTCAAAAAGAACAAACCCTGTGCGAAGTAACTGTCACTACAATTCGGCCAGAACGATTTATGATTGGGCAGAAGGTCAAAGACATTGACTCCACCCAGCTTGCACAAAATCGTTTTACAACCCTTGCCAATTTCCTACAATTTCAATCGCCCATTGCCTTTAAGAGTTACGGAGCAGGTCAGCTTGCCACGATTTCCTTTCGAGGTACTTCATCCAGCCACACGGCTGTCTTGTGGAATGGCGTAAATATCAACTTCCCCTCCTTAGGGCAGTCAGACTTTTCAACCCTTCCGATGAGCGGTTTCGACGAAATGACGATTCAATACGGTTCGGCGGCAAGTTGCGTAGGTACCGACGCCGTTGGTGGAAGTATTTTACTTCGCTCAGTTCCCAAGTTCAACCAAACGGGGCTTCAAGCCATCGCGGGGGTAAGCGCCGAAAGCTCCAAAAATTATGCAGGACAATTAGGGCTGAGGTTTTATTATCCAATGGCTAAAAATTGGAAAATATCAGGAAAAACACTTTTCTACGTATCAGGCATACGCAACAACTTTGGCAATGAGCCGATTCAAAATAGAAAAGGAGCTCAGTACCCCGTTGAACCCATGCAAACACTTCAAAAAGGGGTTGTTCAGGACATTTACGCCCTACATTCCAACGGAAATCTGTTCAGTTTAAATGCTTGGATTACCGACAATAGCCTCACCATTCAACCAAACAGCCTGAGCATGAGAGAGATTACTCAGACCAGAGCACAGCGGTATGTGTTGTCGTACAACGTTGGGAAAACCCTACTGAGGGCCGCTTATATCAACGATGTGTTGGACTACGGAAAGGCTGACAACACAAACCCTAGCCATACTGACATTGACCGTTATTTATTCCGGGTCGAGCATGATTTTTCGTGGATTAAAAGCTGTGAAAGAGGGACAAACCTCAAGGTTGGTTCGGAAGTTACCCACTATACGGCTCAAGTGGATGGGTACGAAAAAGAGCTAAAAACCGAAAACCGCGCCGACTTTTATCTATTGCTTAGGTACCAGCACAGTCTGCGGTTTTCTAGTTCGCTCAACCTTCGTCAGGCACTGGTGAGCGGCTTCAATCCCCCATTTACTCCGTCGCTTGGTATTGACTATCGCGTTTTTAGCTCCTCCACCGACCGCCTCAACCTGACCACCAATATCGCCTACAGCTATCGCGTTCCGACCCTCAACGAACGTTATTGGGTTAACCTCGGAAACCCAGCCCTCCAACCCGAAGTTGGATTTAACAAAGAAATTGGCGCAGTTTGGAAACGACGTACGTCCGAACACTTCCATCAGCAATACAGCATCAATGCGTTTCACAATTTGATTGATAATTGGACGTATTGGAATCCTGATAAGAATTATAAAGTTGAAAATTTACAACAAGTCCTTGCCAAAGGCATTGAAATCGAAACCAGTCATCGGGTCATCACCGCTGCTGGGGAAGCAACCGCACAGTTTCAATATGCCCTGACGCATTCTTCTCAACAAAAAGTATACGGCCCTTATACCCAAGATATTTTAGGCAAACAGTTGATTTACGTACCTCGGCACAGTCTCAGCGGCACTTTGGGCGTCACCTCAGGTGCTTGGTCGTTTACTGTTCAGCAACTCTACAACTCAGCACGTTATATCACCTTTGACCATTCGGGGCGGCCTTTTCCAGGTTATTACTTGATGAACGCTTGGGCAACCTACCAATACAAACTTAAGCAACATCGGCTTCATTTTCAGTTGCAAGGCAATAATCTTACCAACACACTATATCCCAATCTCAAGAAAAATGCGATGCCCATGCGCTCGGTATCCATCAATGTCATTTTCATTTTCAATCAAAAAAAATAAATTCATGAAAACCAACTCCATTTTAGTTGCGCTCTTTACTGTAAGTCTTCTTACTTCTTGTAAAAAAAACGAAACCGAACCTTTACAGCCCTACGATACAGGCGTGATTGTTGTCAACGCTGGAAATTTTACGGACAATAACGGCACACTTAGCTTGATTCAACGCACTGGTCAAATGGCAGTTACTGATATTTTCCAAAAAGAAAACATGCGTTCTATTTCAGGGGGTCTAAGTGGCTACGCCGAAGTAAACGATAAAGGCATTATTTTGGTTGATAACTCGACGGCGGGCAAAGATGCTATCGAAATCGTAAACGCCCTCACCTTTAAAGCTGTAGCAACGATTCCTGCTGGCGAAATAGAAAATCCGCGCACTGTCATCAAAGTGTCTGAAACCAAGACGTACGTCAGTGCATGGGATGCAACGGGCGATTTCTCTAATTTTTACAAAAATCCAGGCTACATCGCAGTGTTAGATTTAACAACAAACAAGATATTGAAAAAAATCACCGTTCAAAACGGCGCCGAATCACTGGTATTGGTAGGGAATGAAGTGTATGTCGGAAACACAGGTTCGGGCAAAACCGTTTTAACTGTGATAGACATCACATCGGATGCCGTAAAACAAACGATTGAGGTAGGCCGCAATCCAAACATCATTGGCGTGGACGCAAGCAGCAAACTTTGGGTATATGCAGGAGGTGAGCTTCAAAAAATAAATACCAGCTCAAAAACAGTAGAAAATAAGCTTAAAATCACCGCTTCTAACGCGTCAAAATCGCCCAACTCGTTTGTATTGAGTGCCAACAAAGCGACGATTTATTATACGTTCTCGTTTTATGATGCCGCAGATAACTACGTTCAAAAAGGTGAAACCTACAGTTTCAGCACGACAAGTACGGCCATTGAAGCAAAAATTCCTTTTATCAACCGCCTATTTAGTGGAGGCTTGGCCGTTGACCCACACACTGGCGATTTGTACGCGGGTTTAGTCCCTTCCTACAAACAGGCAGGTTACGTTTTCCGCTATAAAGCCAACGGTACCTTCATTGATTCGGTAAAAGTCGAAATTGCCCCAAGCAAGTTTTTCTTCAAAAAATAAGCAGTCTTATCTACCCGTTAAAAGTTAGCAATGATTTTTTAGGGAGTATCCAAGCGGATACTCCCTTTTATTTTGCCCAAAATACCCAACCCCTATCCATTTTTAATAGTCTAAAACCTCACAAGATTCGTATAATAATCAGCTACAAACTCCATTAACACCCTGACAATGCCACTACTATTAGCGTTTCTGGTCACTCTAATCCCCGCTTTTCGCTTAGCGGCTCAACCCTCAGCTACCTACTACCAAGACCTAAAAACCGACATAACGCTCCCTGCCGATGCGGGGAAAAATACCCTGAAACTCCTGCAGTCGAAAGACCAACGAATCTGCATTACTTCAACGGGTATTTTTCGGTTCAAATCAGGAAAGTGGAGTGGACAAAAGCAACCCATCGAATTGACAAATGCGTCATTGGATGGCGATGGGAATGTATGGATGACAACTGTTCAGGGCATTTATTCCGAAAAAAAAGAAAGCCAAATCACCCAACCACCACTTTCACCAACCGATACTATTCTGACCCTGTTTTGGGAAACACCTAAGCAACTCTGGATAGGTACCAACAACGGCCTAATAGGCTGGAATGGACAATGGACGCTTTTGCCCCAACTCAAAGAAAGCCGCGTGAATAGCATTGCAAAAGACGCTCAAGGACAACTCTACGTCGCAACAAACCGTGGGCTTTGGCGACGTACCAATAGGCGGTGGTTTAACCTCGACGAAAGCCTCATGGCCGTGGGCAACAAAGAAATGTATTTTTCCCTGGCCAATTGTAACAACGAGCACGACATGATTTACAGTAGTCCTTGGTCGGTGGGATGTATTGCCAACAACGGGAATCATTGGGTACTAAGAGCCACCGACGGGCTTCCTTACGGGCCTGTTACGGTACTGACGCCTTCCGCAAACGGGCTTTGGATGGGGACACAAAAAGGGTTGATAAGAAAAGATAGTCGCTGGCAATACTACCACGGAAAACGCTGGCTTCCCGACAATCATGTAAATGATATTCTTGTCATAGATTCGTTGACAGTTTGGATAGCCACGCCCAAAGGAATTGCCCAAATTCAGCAACAAGCAATGACCTTGGAAGAAAAAGCCAAACGAATCGAACAGAAGATTACACTACGACATAATCGCCGTGGATTGATCAATCATTCTCACTTGAAAGTAGCGGGGGATATTTCAACAAGTTACCTCAACAACGAAGACAACGACGGACTTTGGACAGCCTGTTACCTTGGAGCCGAATGTTTTCATTTTGCCTCCACTGGCGATACTTCTGCCAAAAATCGTGCAATTCGTACCTTCGAAGCACTCGAACATCTTGAAAAAGTTTCTGGCATTTCAGGATACCCTGCGCGCTCATACGCCTTGGCCACTGACCCTATCACCCAATCGCGCTCGCCACACCCAAAACTATGGCACCCCTCTCCCGACGGACAGTGGCAATGGTTGGACGATACGAGCTCGGACGAAATCACGGGGCACTTATACTCTTTACCCTTATTTTATGAGCTAGTCGCCGATGAGGGCCAAAAAGAGCGCGTTCGCCATCTGATTAAGCGAATTGTTGACCATATCGTTGACCACAATTACTATCTAATTGATTTCGATGGCAAGCCTACTCGCTGGGGAATTTGGCATCCCGATTCGCTAAACCACTCTCCCAACTGGATGTACGAACGTGGACTCAACTCATTGCAAATTTTATCTTTTCTTAAAACTGCCTATCATTTTACAAACGATGCCAAGTACGAAAAACACTATCAATACCTATTGACCCAACACGGTTATGCTCAGAATACCCTTCAAGCTAAAGTTTTTGGGCCCTTCGAAACTAGTCACTCCGACGACATTCTCAACTTTTTTCCCTATTATGGTCTTCTCAACTATACTCACGGCGACCCAAACCGCGAACTTTATCTCAAAAGTTTAGACCGAAGTTGGAAAATCGTTCGTTCAGACCACATGCCTGTTTGGAACGTAATCGCAAGCAGTTTACTGCGTAAGAACTGTGATTTGGACATCGCTCTGCATGAAATACAACAATTCCCTCTTGACCTGATCAATTGGCGAATGGAAAACAGTCATCGTTGGGATTTGCCCAAAGACCCGTTGGTAAGCCGCTTTCGCCGTCTTCAATCCACCAAGCCCATCCCTACCCCCGAAAGCGGCATCTCTCGCTGGAACACCAACCCAAAAGAGTTTGATTCGGGCGACGGTGGGCAAACCGAAGATAGTGGCTCTTACTTTCTTTTTGCCTATTGGATGGGTCGATACTACGGTTTTTGGAAGTAAAAAATAAAACACAAAACATTCACTATTAGCTCATTACATTCATTTGTTAAATTTATTTATATTTATTCTAAATAAAATTTGCGTAAGAAAATATTTAAATATAGTTTTGCAATGGTCAATTTATAATAAGTCTAAATAAAAATTTACACATGAAATCTTTTTTTTATACCATTTTGCTGAGTGCAGCGGTATTTTTTGAAATATTTGCCCAAAGTGGTGCTATCAAAGGCACAGTAACCGATAAAGAGGGTAACGCGGCTCCTTTTGTGTCAATTCAGTTGAGTGAATTAAAAAAAGGGAGTAATTCGGCAGAAAATGGCGAATTTTCCATTACAAATATCAAAGGCGGCAGTTACACCCTAATCGCCTCTTTTGTTGGTTATAAAACTCTTAAACAAAAGGTAAAAATTGAAGAAGGGAAAACACTTAACCTATCTCTCCAATTGTTTGAAAGTGCCGAAATGCTAAAAGAAATTGTGGTTAAAGGAACCTATGCTGCTAACAGAACAACTTCGCTAGGCAAAGCAACTATACCACCACTTGATTTACCGCAGAGTACCGCCGTTGTTAGCAATGTTGTTATTGCTGACCAGCAAGCCGTACGACTAGGTGATGTTGTCAAAAACGTAAGTGGTGTTTCGCTTACTGAAACGCGCGGAGGCGTTGCCGAAACCTTTTCCTCGCGTGGGTATAGTATCGGTGTTGCAGGGGCAGGGGGGAGTATCTTCAAAAATGGAACCGTTAGCAACACCATGGGTTTCCCTGATGCCAGTACATTAGAATCTATCGAGGTGATGAAGGGAAGTTCAGCATTGTTGTATGGCAACGTATCGGGTGGGGTTATTATTAACATGGTTACCAAAAAGCCCCGTTTCAATTGGGGTGGACAAGCGAGTGTGCTTGTAGGTAGCTACAATCAATACAAACCTACGGTCGACATTCATGGCCCCATCAGCAATAAACTGGCTTTCAGGATAGTAGGTACCTACGAAAATGCGCAAAGCTACCGCGACATCGTAAAAACCAATCGCATCTATGTCACTCCATCGTTGCTTTACAAAATCAGCGATAAAACCGATGTCTTACTACAAGTTGACTACCTAAAAAGTAATCTGGTACCCGACGCTGGCGTAGGTACTCCCAACAGTAGAATCACCATTACCGAATTACCCGAAGCTCCTCGAAATCGTTTTATTAATACCCGTTGGGCGTATAACAATACCGATCAAAAAGCCGCTTTTTTGACCATCAACCACCGTTTTAACTCCCATTGGAAACTTTCGGTTATTGGTTCTGTGCAAGATACCAAAGTGAAAGGATTTGGAGCAGGAGTACCGAGTGCCATCGCTACTAATGGCGATTATACACGGACATTGAGTGCCGTCAATACAGGAGAAAACAATTACACCGCCCAAATCAATTTGAACGGTCATTTTAAAACAGGAAAATTGAATCACCAACTTTTGGTAGGTGCGGATTTCCTACGGATTGAAACCATTAGTCATACTTTTAAATTTACGTCGACGGCGGGGGTAGTGGGTACTACATATGACAGAATAAACATCTTTGATTTTACGAAATATGTTGCACGTACAGATATTCCTGCCATTGCTGATACCGCTCGAACAACAACTCCCCAAAACCGCTACGGGCTGTATGTGCAAGACTTAATTACCATTAGTCCCAAATTTAAAGTACTGGCTGGATTGCGGTATTCGTATCAAACAGCTTTCCAATCTACGATTGTCAACCTTGAAAAAAATACAGAACGCCGTGGTACTGCCGCTGACAAATCGGATGCCGCATTTTCACCAAAATTGGCACTTATCTATCAGCCAACCACAAAAACTTCTATTTACACTTCGTATTCAAACAATTTCAATACCAACACAGGTACTGACATTTACGGTAACAACTTAAAGCCCTCTATCACTGACCAATACGAAGTAGGGATTAAGAACGAGTTTTTCGATGGAAAGTTAGCCGCCAATATAAGCGTTTACAAAATCATCAATAGCAATTTTGCGCAAACGGCACTTTTTGACAAAGATGGCAACCAGAATACCAACAGCAGCATCAGAGAGTTATCGGGCGAAACCACAAGTGATGGTTTTGAAATAGACTTCAATGGGGTATTTTCAAAAAACTTTTATTTCTTACTTGGCTATGGGTACAACTTTATGCGCTATACCAACACCACAGGTGCCATAGGAAGCCAAGTAGAAGGCGAACAACTCATCAGAAACCCCAGAAATACAGTCAACGGGTCCGTATTTTACACGTTTGCTACCTCTAAAATCAAAGGATTAAAAGTAGGTATCTCTGCTTTTTATACAGGCAAAAGAATGGCAGGCAACAATAATGTAGTAGGCTTAAACGGTGGTTTGAATAATACAACGACCGCATTGAGTTCTTATGATGCACTCATTCCATTGACAGGCTTTACCACTACCGATATTTCAGCAGGTTATTCCTTCAACAAATTTTCGGTGCTTGCCAAAGTATCCAATGTCTTGAACATCATGAACTACGTTGTGCACGACCGTTACAGCATTAATCCAATAGCCCCTCGTCAGTTTGCAACTACGGTGAGCTATAAATTTTAGGAGTAATGTAACAAAAGTACTAACCTAAACCTTCCTCATTTCGTTAGTGCTTTTGTTACATCAAAACTCCTTGCAATGTTACTTCGTCTTTCTTTTAGTTTTTGTCTATTAATGGCTTTAGGTGCTTGTAGTATCAAAAATGACTACCAGAAAATGACTGGTACTACTCGAGGTACTACCTTCGCTATTACCTTTCGTGGTACCACCGACGATTTTTCTAAAGTACAAGCCGATAGCCTTTTTGGTGTCATTGAGCACAGCATGTCGCTTTGGGACAGTACATCGCTCCTCTCTCAATTCAACAAAGCCGAAAAGTCGCAAGCTATCGATGAACATTTTTACAATGTTCTCCAAAAATCGTTTGAAATTCATCAGCAGTCCGATGGTGCTTTTGACCCTACCGTCGGGGCACTTATCAACGCATACAGTTTTAGTAACAAAAACCAGCCCCCCCTACCCTCTCAGCAAACTCTTGACTCATTGACACAACTCGTTGGTTTACAGAAAATTTCTTTCAATGACAATCAAGTTGAAAAAGAAATGCCATTGGTTCAACTAGATTTGAATGCCATCGCCCAAGGCTATACTGTAGATGTGATTGCTTCTTTTTTAGAAAACAAAGGAATCGAACATTATCTCGTTGAAGTGGGCGGGGAGGTCAGAGCCAAAGGCCAGAGTAGCAAAGAAGAACCGTGGGAAATCGGCATAAAACGCCCAACCCTCAACGAAGCCAATTCACTCCAAACGGTGGTAGGACTTGAAAATGCCAGTCTATCCACGTCAGGGAACTACCGCAATTTTAGCGAAATCGTCAGAAAACGTATTAAACCTATTATTGACCCTACCACCAGTAAACCAGTTACCCATTCCACCGTTTCGGTCACGGTTATTGCCCCTACTTGTACCGAAGCCGACGCTTGGGCAACCGCATTTACGGTGCTTGGAAAAGAAAAAAGCCTTGAAATCGCCAAAAAGTTTGACTTTGACCTCCAAATCGTCTCGTTTGAAAAAGGTCTATTTACCATCACCCAAACCGACGGCTTCAAGAAAATCATACGTTAAAAAAACTTCTATACTATCATTACTTGGGAAACACTGTTTCCTTTTTTTTCTCAAATCGCAGTTTGGTACAAAAAATATTTTCATTTTTTGTAGGTTGATGCAACCTTCACCCTTTGAAGCGCATCTTATAGACATAACAGCAACATGAAAGCAAAGTGACCGTCATGAATAAGTAGACAAAAGGCAGTAGTTGGGAATTTGGTTTCGCCTAACTGCTGCCTTTTGTGATGATAAAGAAGGTTTTTTCAGCCAAAACCGCTTATCTAAAAAAAACAACCGCTTATGTAAAATAAGGTAGCTTGTAATACCAAGTACTATATTTTTGAAACGGTAATTAACTAACAGCCATTTTAAGAAGTAGCCATGAAAACTTTTAGCAGCTTTGTTGCAGCATTTATTATGCTTTTTTCGACTGTGTTTGCCCAGTCACTCAAAGGAAAAATCACGGGAGAGGTAAAAGAATCAACCAACAAGCCTCTCCCCTTTGCCACCGTACTATTACTTCACGCCAAAGATTCAACCCTTGCCAAAGGTGCAATTTCGAGTGAATCAGGAAATTATGAATTTGATAATGTAGCCCTTGGACGTTATTTAATTTCGGCCACAATGGTAGGGTATCAGAAAGCTTTTTCAGCCATTTTCGAACTCAACGAAGGCCAAGCACCCCTGACGATTCCGTCGCTTTTAGTCGCCGAAAACACCCAAACTCTCCAAGAAGTAAAGGTCGTAACCAAAAAACCATTTGTTGAACAGCAAATAGATCGCATGGTTGTAAATGTAGAAAACAACATCGGTTCAGCGGGTGGAACCGCTCTTGAGGTACTTGAAAAAGCCCCTGGTGTAACTATCGACCGCCAAAATGACCGTTTGCAATTCAAAGGACGCCAAGGAGTAATGGTCATGATTGATGGAAAATTGCAGCAAATTTCGATGCAAGATTTGATGAATATTTTGCAATCTATGCCGAGCGACAATGTCGAAAAAATTGAACTAATTTCCAATCCACCTTCTAAATACGATGCCGCTGGCAATACGGGTCTCATAAACATTGTGTTGAAGAAAAACAAAAACTTTGGCATGAATGGAAATTACACCTTAGGAGCGGGATACGGGAAATACGAAAAATTGAACGGATCATTGGGTCTCAACTACCGCAATGCCAAATATAATGCCTTCGGTAACGTGAGTGTGTTTCATGGCCGCTTTCAAAATACGCAAGACATAGACCGCACGATTGCATACCAAGACCAAATCACGTACATGGACCAAAATAGTCCGCGTATAGGCAATCCACAAAACCTAAGTTTTCGTGGCGGGGTTGATTTCTTTGTCAGCCCAAAAACAACCATTGGAGTATTGGCAACGGGCTTTTTGAATCAATTTAAAATGAATGGTATCTCAAAAACCGACTTCCGTGATAAAACAGAAACGTTGACCAGCCGTTTTGAAACCAATACTTATAATCACAACCAACTCAATAACTACACGGCCAACGTAAACCTAAAACATGATTTTGGCAAAGGACGCGAATTGACCGCTGACGCTGACTATTCGATGTTTGACGGAAATTCGGGTAACGACTTGTATACCACTTACTACTCACCTTCAAACGTAGAAACAAGCAAAGACATTTTCCGAAACATCATGCCTTCGGATATTCAAATTGCGGCGGCGAAAATTGACTATATCCACCCTTTGAAAAAAGGAAAAATTGAAACTGGCGCAAAAAGTAGCTACGTATCAACAGACAATGACATGCGCTTTGAAAAACAAATTGACAACGTTTGGGTACTTGACCCTACTCGTTCTAACCAGTTTATATACAAAGAAAACATCAACGCCGCATACGTTAATTATAGTGCACCGTTGAACAAGAAAACGCAATTGCAGGTGGGACTTCGTGCCGAACATACCCATTCTCAGGGTAATTCGGTGACGTTAAATAACGTAGTGGAGCGCAACTATGTCAACCTATTTCCAAGCGTATTTGTGTCTCGTACGCTCGATACCAACAACGTAATTAATGTTTCGTTTAGTCGTCGTATCGACCGCCCCAACTACCGCAACTTAAATCCGTTTCAGTTTTTCCTTGACCCTTATACGTTTCAAGAGGGAAACCCTAACTTGCGTCCGCAGTTTACCAACTCATTCCAAATTACACACGTTTTCAAAGGCGCTTTCTCAACAACCTGGGGATACAGTAGAGTTAACGATGTAATTGCTGACCAAATTCCAAAGCAAATTGCTTCTGAGAACAAAACATACGTCACTACCGAAAACTTAGACCACCAAGACAGTTACAACTTGACCCTGAGCATTCCTGTAAATGTGAAGAAATGGTGGACGATGCAAAACAACATCAGTGCGTTCTACAACCGCTACCGTTCGTTTTACTACGGTGCCGACCTAGATTTAGGACAATTTGGGGCTACCGTTTTTGTGACCAATAACTTCACTTTACCAAAAGGTTATACCGCAGAATTGAGCGGATTTTGGAACTCTCCTACCCAATATAACCTATTACAAGCAAAGGCTCAAGGGCAAATCAGCGCGGGGTTTGCCAAATCGTTATGGAACCGTAAAGCTTCATTTCGAGTGAATATCAACGATATCTTCTTTATGAACCGTTTTGCAGGAACCGTAAAGTATCAAGACTTAAACTTTAGAGTTTATTCTCGTTGGGAAAGTCGCCAAGTACGCGTATCGTTTACGTACCGCTTTGGAAATCAGAATATTAAAGCGGCTCGTCAGCGCAGTACAAGTGGAGATGACCTCCGCAACCGCGCTAACTCAGGCCAAAATTAGACACTAAAAAGCGACTATCGCTATCCAGATATTTTAGTTTAGGTTAAGAAAACGTCGGAAAGCCATGCTTTGATTAAGGCATGGCTTTTTTATTTTTTCCCACCTTAAAAACACCTTTCGTTGTTATTTGAGCGTTAATGATTCATAACTTTTTCAGAACTAATGACGGTTTAATCCTCCTACACAACTCCCATGAAACTAACGATTACTACATTCTGGATTTTACTTTTCACTTTTTGCTTTTCAGCTCATTCTCAAGAAAAATCGCTGCTTTGGGAAGTAACAGGCAACGGCCTTACCAAACCCTCCTACGTCTATGGTACCATTCACATGATTTGTCCAAAAGACTATCTGATGACCGACTCCACCAAAGCAACTTTTGAACGGGCCGAACAAGTATATCTTGAACTTGATATGGACGACCCTACTTTGATGGCCAAAATGATGCAAACGTCGATGCTGACCAATGGAAAAAAACTCAAAGATTACCTTTCGGCCGATGATTACGCATTTTTGGACAACCATTTCAAGGAGCGTACCAAAATGAGCCTTGCCATGTACAACGGCCTGAAACCGTTTACGGTGATGTCGATGGTGTATTTAACCCTTCTCGATTGCCAGCCTCAATCGTTCGAGTTGATGTTTACTCAAATGGCAACCAATGCAAAAAAAGAGCTACTTGGGCTGGAAAGTGTGGAGTTTCAAATGGGTATTTTTGACCAAATTCCGTATGAAAAACAAGCACAAATGCTCGTTGATATTGTTCGTAAAAAAGCAGAGTCAACCAAAGAATTTGAAAAAATGGTAGCCTTGTACAAAACTCAAGATTTGGAAGCCCTTGTTAAATTGATGGACGAAAGCGACTGGGATTATAATGGGTACGAAAACATATTGTTAGCCAACCGAAATGCCAACTGGATTCCTATCATGGAAAAAGCAATGCAGGCCAAATCGTCTTTTTTTGCCGTTGGCGCAGGGCACTTAGCCGGCGAAAAGGGGGTACTCAAGTTATTAAAAAAGAAAGGGTATACTGTCAAGGCCATTTTTTAGGAGCTGACTATTTATCATTAACGGCTGAGCTACTGTCTGACTATCGTCAGACAGCTCCAATTACTGACAGGCCATAACAAATTGAACAAAGAACTTATCCAATTACCATTTTCCTTTTTAGCAACCCTATTTTAACAAGTATTTGAATGAAATTAAACTCGTTTTTTTTGCTATTATTAATTAATATCAGCACCAGTTCTTACTCCCAAACCGCAGATGAAGTCATTGATAATTACCTGAAAGCCATCGGGGGAAAAGAAAAGCTATTAGCATTGAAAACTTTAAGAACAACGGGATTTTTGAAAACTCAGGGAATGGAAATCCCCTACATCCAACAACAAAAATCCCCGAATCTCCAGCGTTCGGTAGCTTTATTTGAAGAAAAAAGCATTTACCAAAATTGCTTTGATGGAACCACAGGCTGGCAAACTAACCCTACTACTCTTCAGCTTGAAAAGCTTTCGTTCGAAGATAGCGAAACTATGAAAGCCGACATCCAAATGCTCGACCCTTTTGTAAATTATACAGAACGAGGGTATAGTGTGGTGTTAGAAGGAAAAATGATTGTAGAAGGGAAGGAATGTTTTCGAGTACGGCTCATTCGTAAGCCTCCACCAATGTCAACCCGCACCGTGGCACAACAATCCAGTTTTTATTTCTTTGATACCAAAAGTTATTTGCCCGTTTTGGTCAGAAATTCTATTCGCAGAGGACCAGGTAAAGGGGGATACGTTGATACGTATCTAAGTAATTTTCAAACGGTCAATGAATTGATTTTCCCTTTTTCAATAAATCAAAAAATTAACGGAAAAAACTCGTTGGCCATTACAGTTACAAAAATTGAAGTGAATGTCGACCTTTCTGACAAGGAATTTGAGTTTCCAGAAATAAGCAGTAAACCATAAATACTTTGGTTGTAGCAGGGGAAAATCCTACTTTTACCAAAAAAAACGAACCCAGCATGAATCGTATCGTTGAACTTTTTCAAAAGAACCCCACCCATAATTTAAACGTATATTTTACCGCAGGTTTTCCCCACCTCGAAGATACCCTCCGTGTACTAAAAGCCCTCCAAGAGGCCGGCGCTGACTTGGTTGAAATTGGCATGCCTTATTCTGACCCCGTCGCCGACGGTGAAACGATTCAGAAGAGCAATGAACAAGCCCTTGAAAACGGCATGAGTGTTAAGAAGTTATTTGAGCAACTTCGTGGAATGCGTTCAGAAATTACACTCCCCGTTTTGTTAATGGGTTACATTAATCCCGTGCTTCAATTTGGCATTGAAAATTTTTGTCAACAGTGTGCTGAAGTGGGCGTAGATGGCCTAATTTTACCCGATATGCCCGTCGATGAATACATGGAATTTTACAAACCAACCTTTGATCACTACGGCATCCTTAATATTTTCTTGATTACCCCCCAAACAACCGAAAAACGAATTCGTCAAATTGATGAGAATAGCGAAGGATTCATTTATATGGTTTCTTCCTCAAGTGTTACAGGTTCTCAATCAGGGGTCAGCCACGATATGGAGGCTTATTTTGCCCGTGTTAATGCCATGAATCTCAAAAACCCTCGCTTGATTGGATTTGGAATAAAAGACAATGAGACGTTCACGAAAGCATGCGAACATGCTAGCGGGGCCATTATAGGAAGTGCCTTTATTCGGGTTTTACAAGAAAGTAACTCCTTGGAAAAAGGCATAAAAGACTATATTCAACGAGTAAAAGGTGTTTTACAAGATTAATATTCATTTTTTATTTACCTTTCGTTCCTACATTTAAACCCAATGTTCAATACCATGAAGAAGTTTGTTTGTTCGTTGTCCATCATAATGGCAAGTGTAGCCCTTACCTTTGCTCAAACTGCGGAAGAAATTCTGACTAAATCTATCGAAGCACGTGGCGGAGCTGCTAAGCTTAACTCCCTCAAATCCATGCGTATGGAAAGTACGACTTCCGTAATGGGTATGGACTTAGCTTCTAAATCGGTAATTGTCCATAAGCGTGGAATGCGCAACGATATTGAAGTAATGGGACAAAGTATTGTGATGACCATCGATGGCGACAAAGGCTGGACCATCAATCCTATGCAAGGTTCAGACCCAGTGGCGTTGCCCGAAGACCAAGTCAAAGCTTCTACCTCACAACTTGATTTATCAGGAATGGCCAACTACAAAGAGTCGGGATCGGTAGCCGAGTTGATAGGTACTGAAACATTGGACGGTAACGAAGTCTATAAAGTAAAAATCACGTCCAAAGATGGAATGATTATCACTAACTACATTGATAAAAAAACGTATTTGACCGCTAAAACGTCTGTAAAAGTTACAGTAAGTGGCCAAGCAGTCGAAGTAGATTCCAAACTATCTAACTATAAGGTAGTTGATGGCATTGCGTTTCCACACACTACCGAGATTTCAAACCCTCAAGCGGGTCAAATTGTCACCACTATTCGCAAAATAGAAATCAACCCAGCCATCGACGAAAGCATTTTCGCCATGCCCAAAAAATAGTTTTTTCGGGATACCAAGATGACAAAAGCATTTCCTTACATTTAGCTTTTGCTGCCGGAGTAGTCGGCAACAAAATTATTGGTGCAGCAATGATGCGTCGTACACGTACCTACCCCCGATTTGTCGGAACAAATAAAAGTAACCAATAACTGGGCGAAAGAAAATATTGTTAAAATTAAAATTCCACAACTAACTACCCTGAAAGGAACGTCCATTGTTTTTTTTACAAAAAAGCTCTAAAGCCGTTGATTCAACTTTGGGAAGATTGGAAAAAATCCTACCTTCTTCATAAAGCCTTGACTTGGGATGGTGTTTACAATCCACGATTTATTCGAGGTAGTCGAGCCGTATTGATTAATCATGCTTTTGGATCTGCCTTCGACATCAACTTGGCATGGAACCATCTTGGAGCAATGGCCGCTTTAGCCGCAAAGTTGCCAAAATCAAATAAGGGTTATTTTACTACCAATTTTTTGGTCCATGTTTCATCGCCCAGCTCACAATGAATAAGGTAAAAGCCCGTAGGAATTGAGAACAGAGTCGTTTTAATAAAATGCGTTCCTGTGGGGTACAAGTCATTGGTTAACAAACGAATAAGTTGACCATTCGGGTCAAGAATTTTAACAATCACCCGCGAAGGGAGCTGTAATTTGAATTCAATGGTAACGTGTTCGGTGGCAGGGTTAGGGTAAACTTTCCACTGAGGCTCTTGTTCGGTTTCTAGTACGGACGTTACTAAATTGGCTGGAGCCACATTTTTCAAAACCCATCCTTCATTGTCCAACAAGACATCTGTGGGTCGCCCTCGCACATCGACCGTAAACTGCTGTTCGGACTGATTATTAAAGACAATGACCGTCGTATCAAGTGCCAACGTTTTTATTTGAACAGGGATAGGCATTGTAAAATACGCAGGAGTTGTCGAGCGAAGCGTCTGTCTCAGGTTAAAGTACAAACGATAGGTATTATTGTTTTTTAACTCATACGCATAGCCGAATTGGTAAGTGGGATAGCCTTCTCCGTAAATCCACTGTTTGAAAAAATAATCCAGTTTTTGACCCATTACCGCCTCTGCCAATCCCTGAAAATCTTCGGTAATAGCATTCCCATAGGCATATTTTGAGGCGGCGTAGGTACGTAAAATCTGATAGAATTTTTCATCACCGACGATACCCCGAAGCATGTGTAAAACCATTGCACCTTTAGAATACGAACGATTACTGCTAAAAATTTCGCCAATATTAGCTGTATTTGCCACAAAAACCGTCCCTGTTGCATTTTTAGCCCGTTGCGCTTGCATTTGCATAAACGTCGAGTAGCCAGTTTTACCTGCTAGTGATTCTTGCCAAAGTGCCTCACCGTAGGTAGCAAAACCCTCGTTGAGCCAAATATGCTCCCAAGACTGACACGTGATTTTATCTCCAAACCATTGGTGGGTCAACTCGTGGGCAATTAGGCTTTGTCCATACGCTCCCATCGACGAACACGTTTGGTGTTCCATTCCTCCACTAAAACCACATTCGGCGTGGCCATATTTTTCTTTCAAGAAAGGATAAGGTCCAAATTTTTCCGAAAAAAATTTTAGCATTTTCGGTGTTTGGTCCAAGTTGAACTTTACCGAAGCTGTCAAATTTTCAGGCTGAACGTAGTGAGTTATCGGCATCGAATCAGAAGCCGAATAACGGAAATAATTGGTATACAACGAATAATTACTACACGCAATCGAAATCAAGTAAGGCGCAATTGGATACCGATTTTTCCAAAAATACGTCTTTGTACCGTCTAAATTGGCGGAAGTACGTTCCAAAATACCGTTTGAAACTGACACAAAATAGCTAGGTGCAGTTATCCAAACGTCCGACGAATCAGCTTTGTCGGCAGGATTGTCTTTGCACGGAAACCAGTCGCTGCTTCCATAAGGTTCACTAAGGGTCCATATCGCTTGTGATTTTCCTTGATTGATAGTTCCAAAGCTAAAAGACCCATAGCCACCCGCCGCAGGCGTACCCTGATAAAATACATTAATAGCCATATCTTGGCCAACGTTCACGGCTTGTAGATACGTAACACTGAGTTTATTTTCGACGTGCGAAAACAGTGCTTTTTGCATCCCTATTTTGACCGAATCTACTTTTAATGCCAAGGTTAAATCCAAAACACAACCATTTGCTACTGCCTTTGTTTTAAATCGCACTAAAACCTCCCCCCTGAGATAACGAGGAGCATAAGTAAGAGAAAGCTGTAGTCGATAATAAGTCACGTCAATAGACTCATCTCCAGGATAAGCGATGCGAGTACGGCTATCGGGAGAAAATCGGCCAAAATAGCGTGTTTTAGTCTCAGCACAGGCATCAGCTGCGGCCTCCTGTGCCAAGCTCAATTGCACCAATAAGGTCCAGAGGGCTAACAGCAAGGATAAACGCGTTTTCATAGTAGAGCAGTTGGCTTTTTCGTTACAAGCGTACGAATATACACATACATTGTTAGAAGGCAGATGCCATTGACTAAAACGTACCCAAAAAAGGCCTACTTTTCACTCATTGGCAGGAATGTTCGCCTAAGTGTTTGGCCATAATCTCTTCAAGCGTTTTCCAACAAACATATAATGCCCTCGGGACATGGTAACAACCTTTCCATTTGCCTCCTTTCAGAGGTAACAAAACATCCCCTCGACGATCTAAATAGCCAAACCATTCGCCATGATTAGGGTCAGGAAAATGCTTCCACGTATAGCCATGTATTCGCTCAAACCACTCCCAACAAGCAGGGTTTTTAGTATGTAAATACCCCTTTAATAATGCAATGAGCGTTTCTAAGTGTACCCACCAAAGCTTCTGATTCCACTCCAATTGCTGCGGTGGGGCTCCTTTTAGGTCAAGAAAATAATAAATTCCTCCAAATTCTTTATCCCAACTATATTCAAGGGTAGCCAACGTAATCTTTACCGCCTTTTCAATTAAAGCTAGATCATTTTGACGCATTCCCAAATCCATGATAAACCACATAGCCTCAATGGCATGACCTGGATTGAGCAAACGTCCTTCAAAACTATCAGAGAACTTGCCGTCGGGAGTCACATTTTCCAAAATTAACCCAGAATTGGGCTCATAAAATACCTCCATCACCTCCTGAATACACTCATGTATGGTTTGATTGACCAATGTCGAATCCAACAAATGCTCAATCTCTAGTGAGAGGTTGCACAGAATCATCGGAAGGGCAAAGTTCTTAAGCGGTCGCGTCTCTGTTACTATTTTGCTCCATTTCCCTTTGGGATTGTTTCTACGGCTTAGTATTTGGTCGAAAGTGCACTTGGCTATGTCAGCATAATGCTGGTTTTGAGTCGCTTTGGACAACTGTCCGAAGGCCATCGTAGCAAAACAATCCGAAAATATATTATACGGTTGTACCAACGGCTTACCCGCTTGAGTCAACGAAAAATACCAACTTCCATCTTCGGTGCGACCGTATTTTTCCAGAAAATTCGCCCCATGTTTTGCCACTTCTAACCATTCTTCACGCGGCTCCACGCGATTATAGAGCATTGAAAAAGTCCAAATTTGTCGGCCCTGCAACCAGACAAACTTATCAGTATCGTACACCTTTCCCTTTTGGTCGAGGCAAGTAAAATACCCCCCGTATTCACGGTCGAGCGAATGACTTGTCCAAAAAGGAATGACATCCTCCAAAAGGTTACGACGATATTGCTCCAAATACGCGCCTATTCTATTCTTCATGCTTCTTTATTTTACCAACCAGTCATAACCAAAAACGGTGTATACAATTTTGGTATAATCATCTTTTTCATACAAAACCCCTATTCGCTGGTCTTTTTGTACTACTAAGTCTGAATAGGCAGCCGCTCCCGCATAAATTTCCTTGCCTACTGACCAGCTTTTCCCATCGTCTTTACTGACCCGAATGGTCAATTTTTCGCGTTTTGTTTGACTATTTAAGTTTGAAAAAATCAACACTTTTTTTTCTTTTTTAGGCTCAAAATCAATCATACTTCCCTGGCACACAGGATCAGGTAAGTCCGTCATTACTTTTACTTCTGACCACGTTTCACCTCCATTTTTGGTAAAAGCCTGAATTCGATATTTGGCATCTCCCGACTGATTACGGCAATTAAAAAGTAAACTTCCATCTGATGTTTCTGCAGCAATCGCCTCATTACTGCCCGCGTAGGCCACGTTGGGCGAAAGTTTAAAGGATTGACCATGGTCATCGGTATAAAATCCATGCGCCACGTAATCTTTTGACATGGACTGCGGCGGTCCTTCCGAATGGTTAGCTGCAATATAAATTCGGCCTTTATACATTCCTTTCTGAATCTGCAAGCCATGCCCTGGTGTATTAGCATAGGAACGCCAATCTTCTTTAAAACGGTACGCAGGGTTGATAGCCGGGTGATTGGGTTTTGATACTTTCGCCGTTATATTAATGGCTTCAGTCCACGTGAGTCCATTATCGGTACTTGTTTTATACCATACTTCTCTTATTGCTTTCCCTTCTCGTACTTCTTGTTCGTGAACCGTACCTGTATTATAAAACAAGAAAAGTCGCCCTTTGGGGTATCGTTTATCAGTCAGGTCAAAAACAGGGGCTTGGTTTCCTGCTTGGTCAGCACCATTATCGGCAACTACCTGAAGTGCCGACCACGATTTTCCTTGGTCGAAACTTCGTTTCATCACAATTTCTACGTCACCAAAATCACCACAATTATTGCGGCGCGCTTCGGCAAATGCTAACAATTCACCATTTGGTGCTTTTACAATGGCAGGTATTCGGTAACATTTGTAACCTTCTAGGCCGTTTTGAAAAACGACAACTTCTTGCGAGTCTATCTCTTGTTGTGAAAGTGCAGCTCCAAGGAAATATTTGAGGGTACATAGAAATAGGAAGTACATAGAAATAGATGTTCAAGTGCTCATAATAAAATGATAAAATCCATAGGATTTACTTATTTGAAACCAAATCGACTAGGCTGTTTGAAATTTAGAGGGATGATTCTCCGATATATATCACTAACAAACAACTTATTTCGTTGAAACACCTAATGTGCAGGCCCAATAGTTTAAAAACAAAAAAGCCCCAGTTTTCTGAGGCTTTTTTGTTAATGTGGGAGTTGAGGGATTCGAACCCCCGACCCTCTGCTTGTAAGGCAGATGCTCTGAACCAGCTGAGCTAAACTCCCTAAGGTCTTTAATTCATTAATTTACTACAAACTTGTCGTTTGTTGGTGGGAGTTGAGGGATTCGAACCCCCGACCCTCTGCTTGTAAGGCAGATGCTCTGAACCAGCTGAGCTAAACTCCCGATGCCGTTTTTTAGCTAATTCGGGCTGCAAATATGTGCGATTTAATTTCTTTGGTCAAGCTTTTTTTTAATTATTTTCTAAAAATTATTGTGGGCGCTGACTGTGAAGAGGCATAAATCGTTAAGTCTGCGATAGTTACGCGTGCGGGTGCATTTACAGCATAAACGATTGCATCTGCAATATCTTGGGCTAAAAGTGGGTCAAAACCTTCGTATACTTTTGATGCCCTGGCTTCGTCACCTTTAAATCGCACCAATGAAAATTCAGTTTCTACGGCACCAGGAGCAATGTTCGTTACTTTAATACCGTATTGAGTCAAATCGAGACGCATTCCTTCACTGATAGCTTCAACCGCTTTTTTGGACGCACAATACACCGCCCCGTTGGCGTAGGTTTGCTTACCTGCGACAGAACTCAAATTCACAATATGGCCTTTTCCACGCTCAATCATTCCTTCTATAACAGCTTTTGAGACATACAATAACCCTTGTACATTTCCGTCAATCATAGCATCCCAGTCAGCTATATCTCCCTCATGAATAGGTGATAACCCATGGGCATTTCCTGCATTATTTACCAGTATATCAATACTTTTCCATTCTGGCGACAATGAATTAATAGCCTCGATTACTTCTTGGTAATTGCGGACGTCAAAAATCAATACCGTTATTTGCACCAACTTACCAAGGCTTTGTGCTAGTTCTTCTAAACGTTCTTGGCGGCGGCCACACAAAATGAGGTCGATTCCAATAGCTGCAAACGCCTCTGCGGTGGCTTTCCCAATCCCAGATGAGGCGCCCGTAATTAAGGCAATACGAGACATAAATAGTTGATTTAAGTGTTAACTAATTAACTTTAAATATATCACTCGATAAGCTAATCGCACATTCTAATGAATTTTCGAGCGTTTTTTTCCCCTTCTTTTCCCACTACTACTTCCACAATCATTTCGCGGGTTGTGAGCTGTAAAATAATCATCTTTTTGTACCAAGGTACGCCTCCGACAATTTGTTCGTCTAAAAAAATTTCATTTCCATTTACTTTGTAGTTTGTAACCAATTGAGCCACTACACTTGTCGTTAATCCATTAGAGGTAAAATCCGTAACTTTTAACTTTCCATCATTTGTCATTTCAAGCAAATACGAATCACTTGCCACTTTTTTCCACGACGAATCCGCAATAACTGGACAGCATCCGCCATAATAGCGAAACTCAGTGAGGGTCCATTTTCCTTCAACCGTTGGTTTTTCGGAAGCACAACCTGAGGGTATCATAGCTACCTCTGATGTTGATTTACACCTTAATCCAACTAAAGCCAAAACGGCTATTAAAATAATTTTTCTCATGGTTTTACTTATTATCTACTCCTTCATCTAACTAGGTGTGATTCTAAAACCATGACGTGTATTTCGGAAAAAGGGTTGGAAGTTTTATTCAACAATCCATCTATTTTGTGAATTATACTTTCCCTCAATGACTATTTTGTACAACTTCGAAGGGAGTTTTGAGACATCAAAAGTGGCCTCTTCATTTGTCACCGAAACCTCATCCATCAACAAATATAAATCGTGTCCTCCTTCTTCAAAATGATTGGTAGTAGTGAGCCATATTTTCACTTTTCCTTCTTTCTCAATAGCTTTCCAAGAAAGTTGAATTTTCGTTCCTTGTTTTCTTACATTCGCATCAATCACCGATAATTTTCCCGTAAGTGGAATGCCATCTACTTCAAATGCTTGCTCTTTGGGGATAGTGATGTGTAAGTGTCGAGCAATGGTAGGCATAATATCCACCACCGCAGGAATGACCCCTCGCTGGGCTTTATCACCAAAGTAATCATTTAAACCCTTAGCATTTGTAACTATCCACGTACTCCGCTCACGCTCCGATTGCCCCCCGTGGTTTCGGCCACTCGTTACGTCTCGACCGTGATCGGTCGTGATAAAAAGTTGCCAATCTTCGTTATAATTCGCTTCTCTAAATTGAATTGCTTTCCACAATCTACCTATTTGGTTATCCATCATTCTAACGGCTTTGGCAAATTGCTCGCTGTCCCCGTACTTATGGCCCATATCATCAGTATATTCAAGATAGACCCACGTCAAATCAGGACTTTCCTCTTGGATATACCGAGCCGCCTCGTCCACGACTCGTTCGTCTATTTTATGAATGTATTCTTTTTCAGCATCGTGAGGGTAATGCAGGGTATCCAGCTCAAAACCATCAAAAAAATAATCTACTCTCAGCTTATTAGTTTGGGGTAAACCTGTTCCTACCAACTTGGTTCTATTATCTAACCAAGTCGAAAATATTGCGGTTTTCTTGTGAGGGTATTGCTCTTCAAAAAATCGAAAAATAGTCCAATAATGGTAATTAGGGTCTTTGATATTATTGTCCCAAACGTTGTGTTTATTGACCCACGTTCCTGTCAACAAGCTATTATAACCCACCGCCGAAATCGTTGGAGTTTGAGAATACGAATTCTTTTTCCCCCCAACGTATGCCTTTGAATATCCATTGTTGCGAGAAATAGCCTTCAAATTGGTCAAATCAAGCTTTTCTACGACATCCGACGAAATTCCATCTACAATTACAAAAAGTGACTTAGGCAGCCGATTTTGAGCTTCTACGCCCATTGTTATTCCCAAGCCGAGAAAACCTACTTGGGAAAATATCCGAAAATATGTTTGCAGTGCTTTCATGATTTATTCATCGTTAGCCTCCAAGGCGCTTGTGGGTTCAACAGCTTCTTCAGTTTGTTTCAATGCAGCCGTATCTTCCTCTACAAACAAACGGGTAGTCATCACTTCCTCTAAGTTGACATGAAAAAATCGTTCATGGATATTGAATGACCCACTTGCTCCTTCACTGCACTTGGTATAATTGCCACCTTCTTGCATTTCGTACGCATTGACATTATCTCGCAAGTTATAGTCTAAAATATGAATCGCTTGCTGCTTGACCCGTGGATTCACAAATTCAAACATGGACTCAATACGGCGGTCGAACGAGCGCACCATCACGTCGGCACTACCGCCATACACTTTGGGCTGACCATCATTGTGGAAATAAAATACACGAGTGTGTTCTAAGAAATCCCCGACAATTGACCGTACGGTAATATTTTCACTTAACCCTGCTCGTCCTGGACGTAAGCAGCATATCCCTCTAACAATGAGACGAATAGGAACTCCTGCCTGCGAAGCTTTGTACAACTCTTCGATGGTCGATTTATCTTCTAATGAATTTATTTTAAAACAAATACCACTTGGAAGTCCCTTCATGGCATTTTCAGCTTCGCGCCGAATGAGCTTAACAAGCTGCTTCCGCATATCACGCGGAGCTGTTAGTAAATACTGGTAATCGTTTGGCAATGAATGCCCAGTAATAACGTTGAAGAACTCAGTAATGTCCCGGTTATATACTTCGTCGCAAGTCAGTAAACCAATATCGGTGTACAGTTTTGCCGTTTCCTCGTTGTAATTACCACTTGCTAAGTGAGAATAACTCACAACTCCTTGCTCTTCCGCCCTTACGATTTGTAGAAGCTTAGTATGGGTTTTAAAACGAGTAATTCCATAAATAACAAAACAACCTGCTTTTTGTAGCTTTTCGGCTTCTCGCATGTTATTTTCTTCATCAAATCGGGCTTTTACTTCAAATAAGACAGATATATGTTTCCCGTTTTCAGCAGCTTTTAATAAAGCGGCTGTAATACGAGATTTTTTAGCTAAGCGGTAGATTGTCAGTTTAATTGCCAACACTTGCGGATCTTCAGCCGCATCTTCCAACAACTTCAAGACTGGTTCAAAGTTGTTGTAAGGGTGATGCAGCATAATATCACCCTCTTTGATAGTGTCGAAAATATCGTCCAAAATTTGACCAGGTTCAAGCCCTAGTGGTGGAACTGCCGAAGGCGGTGGAGGTGTAAGCTCAACAAACTCAGGGTGCTTAATAATTTGCCATAAACACGTAAAATCGAGCAAGTGGTTACACGTAAAAACGTTATAGTCATCAAACTCCCATCGCTTTTTGAGCAAATTCAACAACCAATCCGTCATTCCTTTTTCTACTTCCATTCGAACCACACGGCCCAAACGACGGGTTTTGAGTTTTTGTTTTACTTCGTCCAAAAAATCACTTTCGTCGTCGTCATTTTCTTCAATAGAAAAATCACCATTACGTATGATTCTGAACAAGTGCATGTCCGTAATCTCCACATTTCGGTATAATTTATGTAACTCGTGGCGAATAATCTCTTCGATTGGAATAAACAAAAATTCGCCGTCTACGCGCTCAATTGTATAAAAACGACGGAGATTTACTGGAATCTGAACAAACGAAATACGGCGATTTTCTTCCTCGGCTTTACCTTTCTCATGCGAATTGGTAATCACGGCAAAAATCAGCGTTTTTGCCAACAATACTGGAAATGTATGCGTATAATCGAAAAGCATAGGAGTGAGCATGGGATAAATCGTCCGGTCAAAATATTTACCCACTTCGACCTTTTCTTTTTCATCCAAATCTCTATACCCCCCAATACGAAGTTTGTGTTCGGTAAAGAGCGGCATTAGCTCCTTTTCATACACTTCGTCTTGGGCTTCCGTAAATTTATGAATAGCTGATAACAACGCTTTCCGAAACGGAATTTCCCGCAATCCTGAGTAATCGACCCGTTCTTTTCCATAATCCAAATAATTGTACAAACTTCCTACTCGAATCGTAAAAAACTCATCGAGGTTGGAATCTGAAATGGCCAAAAACTTCATTCGTTCAAACAGCGTTCGGCGGCGGCTACGGGCTTGGTCAAGCACTCGAAAGTTGAACTGAAGCCAACTTAAATCGCGGCTGATAAAATTACTTTGCTCAATGGTTTGATTTACGCGTTCGACCGAGCGAGCAAAACGGTCGTGGTCTTCTTGAGCTTGTCCTCCAATTTTTGGTTCACGGCGGTCACGTCCAAAAGAAAACATAGACGCAATATTTTTAAGATTATCGGATGCAGGCATGTTTGATTTGGCGATTACTTCGATTAACGATTAATTCGACGAGTTGATATACGAATTTTATTTTTCAAAAATAGGCGGTAACTAACAAAAAGCCATTCGTCTTATCTGACGAATGGCTTTAATTAACGTTTTCTTAACACTCGTTATTTCAACATAGCCTTCGCCACGTACTACAATTTCAAGTGAATTTTAAACATCGACACGGGCGTATTTGGCATTTCGTTCAATAAAATCACGGCGAGGAGCCACTTCATCGCCCATCAACATAGAGAACAGATGGTCAGACTCCGCCCCTGACTCAATACCTACTTGCTTCAAGCTCCGATTTTCTGGGTTCATGGTTGTTTCCCACAATTGCTCTGGGTTCATTTCCCCCAAACCTTTATAACGCTGAATATAGACACTATCTTCTTTTCCTCCCGAAATCTCACGCACGGCTTGCTCACGTTGCGTTTCTGTCCAGCAATAACGCTCTTCTTTGCCTTTTTTCACCAAATACAAAGGCGGTTGGGCAATATAAATATATCCTTGGTCTATGAGTTCTTTCATGTAACGGAAGAAGAACGTAAGAATTAAAGTACGAATGTGGCTCCCGTCCACGTCGGCATCAGTCATGATGATGATTTTATGGTAGCGGAGTTTTTCAATATTGAGCGCACGTTCGTCTCCTTCACGACCAAATTGTACCCCAAGGGCCGTAATGATGTTTTTAATTTCTTCGTTTTCGTAAATCTTGTATTCTTGGGCTTTTTCAACGTTTAAGATTTTACCACGCAACGGCAAAATCGCTTGGAAAGCGCGGTTACGACCTTGTTTGGCCGAGCCTCCCGCCGAGTCGCCTTCCACCAAGTACAGTTCACAAGCCGATGGGTCAGTTTCTGAGCAGTCAGCCAATTTTCCTGGCAAACCACCTCCGCCAAGCACCGTTTTACGCTGTACCATTTCGCGGGCTTTACGCGCAGCGATACGCGCCTTCGCGGCCAAAATCACTTTATCAACAATCGTACGGGCTTCTTTCGGGTTTTCTTGCAAGAAGTTATCGAGCATTTCGCTTACTACTTGGCTCACGGCCCCTGCCACGTCGGAGTTTCCTAATTTAGTCTTTGTTTGCCCTTCAAACTGCGGCTCGGCTACTTTTACCGAAATCACGGCCGTTAAGCCCTCGCGGAAGTCATCGCCGCTAATGTCGATTTTTTCTTTGGCCAAAATCCCCGTTTTTTCCGCGTAGTTTTTCAACGTACGCGTTAATGCCATACGGAAACCCGAAACGTGTGTTCCCCCTTCGATGGTATTGATATTATTGACGTACGAAACCACGTTTTCTGAGTACGAAGTATTATAAATCATCGCTACCTCGACAGGAACAACGCCTTTTTCATTCTCCATATAAATTGGCTTAGGAATAAGCTGGTCACGAGTACTGTCAAGGTAAGTTACAAACTCCGTCAACCCACCTTCAGAGCGAAACTCTTCGGTGCGCGGTTGCCCGTGTTCATCTAAATCACGCAAGTCCGTAAGGTTTAAGCGGATTCCTTTATTCAAAAAGGCTAGCTCACGCATACGGTTTGCTACGGTATCATACTTATATTCTGAAACGGTAAAAATGCTATCATCGGGTAAGAAGTGCACAAACGTACCTGTATCAGTAGCCGTTCCGATTTCACGAACCGCATATTTAGGTTTACCAATGCTATATTCTTGTTCAAAAATTTTGCCTTCACGGTGAACTTCTACTCGAAGGTATTTTGAGAGGGCGTTTACGCAGGATACCCCCACCCCGTGCAAACCACCCGAAACTTTGTAGGTGTCTTTGTCAAATTTCCCCCCCGCGTGCAAAACAGTCATTACAACTTCTAACGCAGATTTCTTTTCTTTGGGGTGAATACCCGTTGGGATGCCACGGCCATTATCTTTTACAGTAACTGAATTGTCAGTATTAATAACAACACTGATTAGGTCACAGTGGCCTGCCAATGCTTCATCGATTGAATTATCGACTACCTCCCAAATAAGGTGGTGAAGGCCCTTAATACCAATGTCTCCAATGTACATCGCTGGACGCTTGCGTACGGCTTCGAGACCTTCTAGAACTTGAATGTTTTCGGCTGAATAGTTACTTCTGTCAATCTGTTCGGAAATTTCAATCGTTTCGGTTGCCATATGTTGGAATTGGTAACGAATAGGGTACTTATTGATGTACTTTTTGTATTAATTAACGCGTAAAACTACAAATTTTTACGCAAAAATCCTAAAAACTGCCCCTCTGAAACCTAGTATATATCCGTACGTATTGATGAAGTTTCGAGAACACTAAAGAGCCTCTAACAGACTAGAGATAATCCCTGTATGGCAGAAAAAAAGTGGCTAAAATGATGTACACAAATCAACATATTTAGTTCTGTATGATTTGCCTGAGACTAACCCACAAATTTTGCATAGAGCCACAAATTTTAGAAATTTCGAATGTCATAAAAACCGCCGTTTTCAAACTGAGGATTTCCAACGGCTTGGTATAAAAACATCGCAACGCTCGCGGGAGAGCGAAGTTGTCCTTCGGTAAAAAGGCGCTGAAAACGCCTGACTTGAGAAAATTGAGCACTGTCTAAAGTACGAAGAGTTGTCTGCATTTCGGTATCCACCACGCCAGGTGCAAATCCCCAGACTTTGGCTAAGAGCTGATGAAGCGATATCTCCGTACTAAGCACTTGGGTGGCCATCAACTTTGTAAAATCATCGGCGCTGTTTGGTTGACAAAAATAGTTTGAGCGATGTCGTACGGAGAGGCTTGAAAAGAGGGTACAACTTCCCCCAAACGACCCGCATTGTTGAAAAGAATTACCTGCTCAAACACATCATGTTTGAGCAATTGTCCAAGCATCAAAAGTACTGATTCACAACCTTCAATACTACTCAAATCAGCTCCCACATCTACGTAGCGCGGCGACAATTGCTCCACGTACGACCGCGAAATCCCTACTACCGTATCCTGACTTCCGTCCATGAGAAACGTGTCAACGAGTGCTTTTCCGAGGCCACGGTTACTTCCTGTAATGATGACAAGTCGTTTGTTCATTGATTCCTATCTTACTGAAATAGCTTTAACAGCTCAAGCTCATAAGCTGACAAGTTTTGGGTTAATTTAGTAATGTCTGCGGGTTGTGGTTCTTTTTTAGTTAACTTTTGTGTCATCCACTTTTTGAGGTACCACGTCAAGCGATTATCGGGATTGTAAGGCTCGCCCGAACCAAGATTTTCGGGCCATTTTTCGGCCTGTTCTAACACTGTAACCGCTTCACGGTATTTCTTTTGCTCGTTGAGCGTTGCAGCATACCGAATATTAAGTTCGCGGTACAATTTATGCGCTCCCGAAGCGCCTTCGTTGGGCAAAATAGTCAGCGAATTTAGGACATCAAGGGCTTCTCTGTAGCGCCCTACCTGCTTCAATAGTTCTGCCCGCTGTTGCCCCAAAATATAAATTTCGTGTTCGGGCAAGCCCGAAGTTTCTACTTTTTTGGTTTTTAGGTACTTGGTCAATTTTTCTTCGTTGATGCGAATGGCCTTATTCAACTCTCCGTTGGCCGCATAAAACTCAGCCAGACGCTTCACAACGCGCCAATTTTTCGGGTCGATTTCGTAGGCTTTTTCAAGACTCGCTTTTACTATACCTTTTTCTTTTTTTAAAACCTCCGCTTTATAAAGGTAATACGTAACAAAATCAGATTGAAGTTTTGGGGCATCTATCACTCCAAACTCAACCTCAATAAACTCTTCTGGGCGATAAGATACCGAAGTCAAATACTGATAATAATGCAATTTCCAGTGTTGTTTTTGTTTTCTAGCCCATGTTAAAACAGAAGCGGTTTCATTCCGAAACGGAAACACTCCCTCACAAGGCATGGCAATCACTTCATTCAAAAAAGCCTCAGACTCGCTTTTCATGTTAATTTTATCATATAAATACGATTTCCACAAACTAACAATGGGATTTTGAGGTGCGTCACTTAACACTTCCAAACTTGCTTTGAACAAACCCAAATCTGAATAATTGATAGCAATTTCAAGGTATGTTTCAGCAGGTAATTCACACTTAATCATCTCTACAAACCCCTTTTTATCAGCATCATTTTTGGTAATTTGAGCAATTTCAAAACGTGCAAGATGATTCAGTGGGTCTTTATTTAACACTTCTTTTGCTTTCAATAAGGCCCGTCCATTTAAGTTAAGCATTCTCAAAACAATGATTTCTAACTGCTTGGCATTCCAATTTTCGTTTTGGTTTTCCAATGATTGCTCCACCAATGTCAGAGCTTGCAAATAGTTCTTTTCTTTTACCGCAATCTTAGCCAAGTGATACAAAGCCGCCGAACGATAAACAGGGTCAAGTGAAGCCGTTGCCAACCGGTCTTTAGCGACTGCCATGCTGCCAAAATGTGCATTTGAAATACCTGCTATAAAATTGGCTTTTGCATCGTATGTATTATTCTGTAAGGCAAACTCAGAAAACAATTGCGACGCATCTTCAATCCCCATAAAATAAGCTAACTCCGCAGACAACGTCCAAGCAGGAGTATAGCTTGGATTCTTCTTCAAAAGTTTTTGAAGGATGGTATCAGCTTCTGTGTACTTTCGTTGATTCATACAATCCTTAGCTTTCAGGAATAAACCATACTCCGAATTCCAATCAAATTCTTTTGGGGCTGCTAAAGGTCTTCGAGTAGCGGTTGGCTGTCCGTCTGCTATGAGTTCATCGCCTATCCTTATCGCCAATTTCTCCACTTCGCCCGACCAGCGGATAGAATCCCGAACCGTTTCTAATGGCTTTAAATCCAACCTTTTTAAAAGAAGCCTCTGATTATCAAGCGAAATAGAGAGTGTATCTTGAACCAGTGAAACAGCACAGTAATCCATTTTAAGCCAACCGTCCTTCACTCGTAGATTCATAGCCCCCTGCGGAGTAGCATGGGTAAGGCCACGGGTATGTTTCACTGGAAACCAGTATTCCGTCCAACTATCGTGGGTATAGGGTATGAAAGACACGTGTTTAAAAGGACTGTACATACTGCCCTCAGCCGCTTGATTAAATAACCTTCCCGACTGTAATTCAACATATTGACCATCGTTGTCTGTCAATAATTTTTCCCAAATCATCCCCTCTCGCGATAACCCCCAAATCCAGATTTTTTTACCAAGTTTCTCGTGATAAGGTGAATAACGGGCAAAACCCATGTTGTCGTCGTGCCAAAAACCTCCGTAAAAGTCTGTTTTTTTACCCAAAACGTGGTAAGACTTGTACGTACCGAAGTTGTTTTGTTCGTAAAAATTCAGGTTTCTTCCCAGCGAATCTTTTGGCCATGGGCCAACTTCACCGTCGTGACCGATGTAATTTGTCCCTGGAAATACAAATTCTAAGTTTCCTGCCGCTTTAAAACCCGCGTTCATCCAATGATAATAACTCGTTTCAAAAGGGGTAGCGTTGTACCAATGCGACTTAGTGGTAAAATAGGCTTTATCTTTGGGCAAGTTCACCTCTACCATCCAGCGCGTTCGTGCCGACCAATCCCATGCCCCCAAAAAACAACTCACACTTCCGTCGGCATTGGTTCGCGTAAAGTAATCAACGGGAGCGGAGACTGTAGGCGCATGGCCAATGTCACCAAAGTTGATTTCAATGCCACCCGACGTCCACGCGCCCCGCATAGCCACGTCGCGAAACTTAACGACGTGGTTAAAGTACACAAAGGGAAAATTGGTGGATTTTTCGTACGCCCCCCAAATTTTCCCACCTATTTCGGGCGTGATATAAACTTTAATGTAATCGTTTTCAAGTTCAATAAACTTCCAATCCTTCATTACAGGCTTGTCGGTGTAGCCATCGTAGCGAAAATAAGGATAAATACGTCCAGGTTTAGGTACAGGCTCGGGGTCCGAAAACGGGTAGGTGATGAGGTTTTGAGTAGTTTCACGGACAACTGCATTTTGAGCCGTTGCAGCTTGGAACATTACCAACATTAGGCCGATAAACAACCATTGTTTGGGGGCTAAAAAAGAGAGCGGGCTCATGGGTTTGTGTGAAGTTATTAGATAATGCAAGATAAAATTTTGGCGTGGTTTATGTCGCTTTTTTGAGTAAAATTGTCAAAAAAAGAACACGCCATGGGTGTCATTGCCACCAAACGACATCCCAAAATTTGGTCTTTATTATCAATTAGTTTGTCAATAATAATATCAATCGAAAAAAATATATTGTTGCCTCCAATGAGTCAGGCTTGCACGTAAGTTCAGGCAGTAATTTAGCCAACATTGACCGATAAATACTTTGATGTAGCGCCCAAAATCGTGATTGAAGTGACATTGGAGTAGCTCTCGAAGAAACTGGGCTGACGAGCAACTTAGAGTATGTGTTGAACAAATCGCAAAAAATACTTGATTTTGGGGTAGAAAAAGTCATTTGGATTACTACCCAAACCAAGAAAATCTTTGTCATTACCCCTGGTATCTGGTTAATTACGAGGAAAACATTCACTTAATGGAAGATTGCACCCTGAATCTTGCCCAACTACTCCGAGACGAAGAAATAATTGATTATTAACTCAAAAACTGGCAAGAAGTCGTCAGTTTTTGAGTTAATGGCACGGTGGTATTGGCTATTCATTTTTTACTTCCTACCTAAAATCAACGCCTCGCTGTCATTTACGCCCACAATTATCCGTTTGGTTTTGCCTGAATTAATCGTTTGCAAACTTCTAATATTGCCTCTAAGATTCAATCCTGATTGGGCTTGGGGCACATAGTTAAAATTGTTTTTCCCATCCCCTAAAAGCAATACACCGTGATTGGCGAAGTAGCGTCCAAATTTGATGCGTGTCCAAGTATTTCCACCCGCCAAGAGCAAATCTTTTTTACCATCATTGTCAAAATCATCGGCTATGATCCCCGTTACAGGTGCATATTGGGCTTCCATCGGTAATGTATGGGCTTTAAATCCTTTGGTTCCTTGATTTTCGAGATAAAGGGTTTGCATGATTTCCGATTTCAAAACTTTAGCATTTTCCAATTCTTTTGAGCTAAAAACATCAGTTATCGTAGCCGTTGAATAGGATTTATAATCGGTAAATTTTTTCTTGATAAATGGCATTGGATCGGCCAAGTCATCGCGAGAGGCCATCGGGTACGATACCCCACCAATGTAATAACTCAGGACAGGTACAATTGAACCGTTATCCATAAAATCTTTGTAATGGACGGTCATCGGTTCTTTCTCATTGACTTTAAATTGAGTGTTTAACCCACAATTCCCAATTGTTAAATCCAAGTCGCCATCGCCATCCATATCCGTAGCATTGAGTTTACTCCACCAACCAGTACTTGCGAAATGGATGTATTCCTCCGATTTATCGGTTAATTTTCCTTTTGAATTGATAAAAATTTTAATGGGCATCCATTCGCCTACTACAATCAAGTCTAGCTGTTTGTCATTGTTTACATCCATCCAAGCAGCATCGGTTACCATTCCGATTTGACTTAATTCAGCACACGTTTTAGATGTATTTTCAGAGAATCGTGGCACCGAACCGTTCCCTTTTCCATCATTGATTAAAATATATGAATTGGGAGTAACAGGATACCTTCGCGGTACGATTCGTCCACCAACAAAAAGGTCTAAATCACCATCAGAGTCAATATCAGCCGCTTTTACGCAGCCTTTGCTTGATACTAATTTTGGAAGAGCACTTTCGCTTATGCTATAGTTCCCTTTTCCATCATTTAGGTACAATCTATCTTGTAGCAATGGGTCATTTGCTTCAAATTCATACCCCCCCGCCGCTACATACAGGTCTTTATCGCCGTCATTATCTGCATCGAAAAACGTCCCTGCGACATCTTCACTCCCCGCATTTTGTGCAAAAACTGACGTATTTATTTTACTAAATGTATTGTTTTTATTTTGGATAAATAGTTGCGAAACTTCGCCTTTTGCTCCCCCCATAAAAAAATCATCCAAGCCATCATTATTGATATCTGCTACCTCAATGGATGGCCCTTGTCGACTGAAATAATTTGGCAAAAGCGACTGTACGGTAAAGTCATTAAATCCATTTTCTTTATGAATCACATTTGTCAGATTACTTTGGGTAAAAATCGGAGTTGATTTTTGATTCTGATACACCCATTTGTTTTGGGCATCCGCTATTTTTACTTCTAATACTTGATTTGTTTTAACGGAAGTGAGCTTTTGATAGGAATCATTTGTCCAAATGACTATCAACGAATCAATGGTGGTATTTTCACCCACGCCAAAATTTAAAACGGGGTCATTAGATGATTGAAAGCCCCTAACAGGTGATTGTTCTTGGTACATAAGTTGCCCTTTGACGTACAATTTTACTTTTGCACCAATGCCAAAACGGTTGGTAGCACCACCATCCAATTTGACAGATAAATAATTGTTTTTCGTTAACTTTTCAGCATTATTTTTATAAATACTCGCCAACGCGTTGGTGTTATTAACGATTAAATCGAGGTCTCCGTCGTTGTCTAAATCCGCATAAGCAGCACCCGCAGAAACGCCTTTTGTAGTGAAACCCCATTCGTTAGACATTTTTTGAAAGGTACCATCTCCTTTGTTTTTGAAAGCATAATTTTGGGTTTCATTTTTAGGCATTTTTCGTAAATATTCAGGAATGGGATCCACATTTGCGGAGTCCTTGGCCATTGATTTAATAACTCTATCCACCGAATATTTCAAAAAATCCATTTCAGTGTAGTCTTTTACGTAGCCATTGGTGATAAAGAGGTCTTTGAATCCATCTTTATCAAAATCGCTGAATAGGCCCGCCCAACTCCAGTCGGTATTTGAAACGCCAGCCAATTGCCCCACTTCGCTAAATGTGCCATTACCATTGTTGCGTTGAAGCATATTTCGGCTAAATTGGTAATAAAACCCTTGCTTAAATAGAAACTGAAACTTATCGAAATTCTCAGGTCCACTGTGCATTTTGATGGTTTTATTGTCCTCAGGCATCATATCAAGCGTCAGTAAATCAACATTTCCATCGTTGTCATAATCGGCGGCATCCGTTCCCATCGAATAGAGGGAAATGTTATCCATTTTTTGAACAAGTTTTTCCGTAAATCGTGGAGATGAACCTGAAACCTTACCATTATTTTCAAAGAAATAATCGGGCTCATTGAAGTCATTAGATACCGAAATATCGGGCCAACCGTCATTATTAAAATCTGACACGGCAACCCCCAAACCAAAAGTTAAAACATTTGAGAATATGCCTTCTTGGTCTGAGACATTGGTAAAGCCCCCCTTATTCCCCCCAATAGGGGGAATTAAATCGTTACGATAAAGCTTACTGGCATAATCAGGATTCCGTTCGTTTCTTAATGCGGGGTTATCTTGTACACCTGCTGTATATTTTTGTATTGAGTGATTGATAATAAAACAGTCTAAATCACCATCTTTGTCATAATCTAAAAACGAAGCCATCGTCGAATAACCGTTGTCGGCTAAACCATATTCTTCGGCTTTTTCGGTAAAACTTAAATCGCCATTATTTATAAAAAGAAGATTTTTTCGACGGTCTGGATTAATATCGGCACTTCTACAAATATAAATATCTAATTTCCCATCATTGTTTACATCGCTCATCGTTGCTCCAGTGCACCAACCCTGCATTTGGTCGACGCCTGCTTTTTTGGTAATATCTTCAAATTGAAAGTTTCCTTTATTCAAAAAAAGCCTATTTCTAACCATATTTCCTGTAAAAAGTATATCCTGTAGCCCGTCATTATTAATATCACCAACGGCTACGCCTCCACCATTGTAGAAATAGATATAGTTGGCAACATTTAAAGGGCCATCTTCAAACAGCGTATTTCTGAAATTAATACCCGTTTCAGAATCGGATAATTCAGTAAAAAGGGCATTATTATCTTTACACGAATTCAAAAAAAACAGTGTAAAAAGGGCGAATAATAGTTTTCGCATGATTTTGGGTATGAGTGATAAAAAGATTCCACCGAATATTGTTATTTGGTGGAATCTACAAAAAAACTTAATACAAAATCTAATTCTTATCCCACCAAAGAGGTGTTGTGACTTTATCGCCACCAGAACCTAACAACGGCACTGCTGCATCAACCGCCGCTTTGTTGTTTTGTTTTTCTGACAACAAAAATGGTATTCTGCGTATCCATTGTTTAGTTGGGTCTGTAATATCTGGGTTTTCAGAATTTGCCACTGGATATAAAATAAAGTTACGTCCACGACGATAATCTGCCCAAGCCTCTGTTCCGTCAGGGAAGATAGCCAACCATTTCTGAATCGCAATTTGCTCTCTTTGTGTAGCTATGTCACTTGCCCATTTAATTGGAGCTTTTGATACTGCTGGCGATTTCAAGAAATCTTCTGGGGCAACTGGCACATCAGGGCTATTGATATAAGCCGTGATTGCTGCGGCATCGGTTATTCCCCATTGTCTCATTGATTGTCTAATCCCCTCTTCGTACAAACTCTTAGCTGTACCGTTCATGTTCCAGCCCAACAGTGCTCCTTCGGCACGCAAGAAGAATGCCTCTGCAACCGACATGATGTTTTGCGGTGTTTCTAAGTAATTGGCATTTCCACCAAAATCAGGTGATGACCATCTCGCACCTACTTTGGCGTTGGCCGTTGGTGAATTCATCGCTTCTGTTAATTGAGTAGAAGTAAGACCATTACGTAAACCATCGTACTTACCAGTTCCATTGGGGTTGGCTTTTGTAGCATTGTTTGGCAACCAATAAACCGACATACGAGGGTCTTTGTAGCCTTTCATCACCGACTCCATCGAAGCACTCATACGGAATTCGTTCCAATCTGACATGATTGAAAGGCCGTTATTGTCGGCACCTTTTGTACTTTTCTGAAGCAAAGCATCATCACCTGGACTTGACTGAAATACGCCTGCTGCCACGGCTGCTTCCGCTTCGGTTTTTGCTCTAGCAGGGTCTACTTTTGAAATACGCAATGCTAAACGCAATCTTAGCGTATTGGCAAATCTAAACCATTTACCAGCGTCACCACCGTAAATCAAGTCAAAGCTTCCATAAGGTTTTTCGTTTTGCTTGTTTTTCAACACATCAGAAGCAGCAGCCAATTTTTTGAAGAAATCATCATAGATTTTATCTTGTGCATCATACGCTACCGAACTACCCGCTTTTCCTGCATTGAAATAAGGAATAGGTCCCCAGTAATCCGTCACTCTATGAAAACCAAGCACCCAAACCACGTCAGCAATGGCCGCTTCGGCAGAACCCGCAGGAGCCGCCGCCTTGATTGACTGCAACTGAGGCACCATTTCGGTATAAATCGGATTGAAAGCTGCTCCTACCCAGTCCATACGAATATTCAAACGGTCAGAGGGGAAATAGGTAGCCGTACAAGCAAAATATTGGGCATATTGGTCAGCAAAAAGGTTTTGCGCTACCTGATAATTCCAAATATTAGGCACTGCTGACGCCTCTGCTTTAGCAAAAAGGAATGGTAATTCGGCCGAACCTACGGTAGCAACTGAGTTTCTGTCTGTATTTATTTCGTCAAATTTGTCTGTACAAGAACCTAATAGGAGTACAAAAAAACTGAGAACAGACAAGGATTTTAAAAAGCTATCTATTTTCATTTTGTAAATTTTTAATTGAAAAAATTAAATCTTAGAACGTTACTTGCAAATTTACTCCCAATGTCCGAGTTGCAGGCATTGTACCATATTCAACGCCTTGGAAATTACCATTACCCAAACTCATATCAGGGTCAAACCACATTTTACGTTTTTCCAAACCTGGGATGTCCAATATTGAACTACCTCTGTATAACCACAGCAAGTTACGGGCTACGAGCATCAATTTAGCTGCCTTTACCGCTTTAATATTTTTTACAGGAAGATTGTATCCAATTGACAGTTCACGTACTCTGAAATTAGTAGCATCATACGCAAAAAACTCCCCTGCCCCGTATCTTTTACCAGAAGCGATTTGCCAGAAATCCTGAGCTTTGATAGCTTTTGAATTTGCTTCTCCTTTATCATTTACTCCACCCAGATTCCAGCCACCTTCGCGGTATGCCTCGGTTCCTTCAGTAATACCACTAAAAGCCAAGTTCATTTCAGTTCCTGAAACAACAATGCCTCCCACACGACCATCCACCAATAAACGTAAAGAAATACCTTTATAATCAAACGAGTTGGTGAGACCAAGCGTAGCTTTTGGGTTGAAATTACCGATATAGCTTTGTTCTTGTGTTAAACTAGGCTTTCCATTGGCATCAACTACGTATTGACCAGAGGCATTTTTGTTCCATTTGAACGCCCACAAATCACCGTAAGCCTTACCTTCTTCAACTACGGGAGTAGCCGAACGACCGAAGCCACCACCTAAATAGAATATTTTCACTTGGTCGCTCAATGCTACCACGTTGTTACGGTTCGTTGCTGCATTGAACGTGATATCCCATTTCAAAGGCGAATCTTGAGGCAGAGGAGTACCTGTGACAACAAGTTCCAAACCTGAGTTTTGGATGTTTCCAGCGTTGATGTATTGTCTGCTAAATCCAGTGGCAACTGGTAAACTCACGCTCAATAATTGGTTGAACGAATTGCTCTTATAATACGTAGCTGTAACCCCTAATCTATTTTGTAAGAATTTAGCCTCGATTCCAAATTCTAAATTTCGAACGATTTCAGGTTTTAAGTCAGGAAAAGGAAGCGTAGAATTGATCTGTAAAAAGCCATTTCCAGCACCTTGACCATAATTATAGACCGACTTTAATAAACCAAATCTACCGCCATTACCTACTTCGGCATAGTTTAGGCTAGCTTTTAAGAAAGAAATGCTTTCTGGTAATTTAATCAAATCAGAAAGTATGGTAGAAAGCCCCGCAGAAGGATAGAGGAATGAGTGAGGACTTGGAAGTCTTGAATCCCAATCGTTACGCAAACTTAAATCCAAAAATACTGATTCTTTCAAAGACAAGTTGGCCTGTGCAAATAGAGACTGTGTTTGTACTTGTGTAAAGCTTGATGATACGGATGGGTTTTGTGCAAAATTCAAGCTGAATTTGTTGGTTACATTTAAACCACCTGCTGATTGAAAATTACCATCGTATTGGCTATCTTGAAAAATCCCACCCAGGCGGTAATTGATGTTTAAATTATCAGTGATTTTGTTATTCCCGTCAAGCATCAAGTCAAACCATTTTTCGGTTACATTTATGGTGCTTCTTGAATAATCACCACCTGGTCTTGAATACAAAATTGTTCCCTGTTTAATCGAGGTTTCACCGTTGTCGGTCGTTTTATCTAAGTTCGCCTTTCCTGAAAGAGTCAACCAATCCGTAAGTTTGTACTTGGCTGTCAAAAACCCAATCACTCTATCTCTCGCTTCATTATTGACGTAGTTATGTATCATCCAGTAGGGGTTTTGGTAAATCGAACTTAGGGTAGATGGAAAAGGGGTAGGTTCTGGAATACCGACATTGTTTAGTTTCTCATATTGCATCAAGTCGGCGGTCGTCATGTTTCGCGCCACATTATAAATATTAGAAACTGGGGCGTTTTCTTCCCCCGACCGTGGGCGGCTATTTATGCGTTGATTCACATACGTGATTTTGGCATCCGTCGAGAAACGCTTCGAGATCTGGTTCGTAATACGAAGGTTGATTGTATTTCTGAACAAATCATTTTTGTCAATAATCCCACCAATGCGGTTGTTGGTATAAGATACATACGTTTGCATTTTATCCGTACCGCCCGTCACACTAATGGCATTATTTAAGCTCGAACCATTTCTGAAGAAATCCCGAACGTTATTAGGCTGTGCTGAATAGGTTCCAGACTGTCCAAGATAGTTAGTGATCGATTGACCCGTCATTTTTGCCCCCCAGCTTTCGCCTGATGTCGTGCTTAAAGTACCTCCATTGCCTTGTCCATAAGTATTTTGGAAACGAGGTAATGCCCAAACATTTTCAGTACTGAACCCTGAATTGATATTTACGGCAATTTTATCTGCTTTACCTTTTTTGGTCGTAATAACCAAAACGCCATTACCTGCTTGGCTTCCGTACAACGCTGCTGCTGAGGCACCTCTCAATACCGTCACAGACTCAATATCGTCAGGGTTAATACTCGAAGCACCGTCAGAACCCTGTACAAAACCGAAGTCGCTTCCGGCTGTGCCATTTGTACCATTGCTCAATGGCACACCATCCACTACAATCAACGCATTGTTTGAACCCTGAATCGAACGATTCCCTCTCAATACTATTCGAGCACCAGAACCTGGTCCGCCCGAACCTTGCGTGATAACGGCATTGGCAATTTTCCCTGAGAGTGAATTTATCACGTTATTTGGGTCCCTTGCTTCTACCAATTCAGTAGGTTTTACCGTTTGGGTTGCATATACCAGCGTTTTCTTTTCCCGCGAAATACCAAGTGCCGTAACGACTACTTCGTTTAGGGTGCTTGCATTTTCAGTAAGCGAAAAGTCCATAGTCGAAACATTAGCTCCCACTAGCTTTTCCATGGTATTGAAGCCAATAATCGATACTACCACTGTCACGTCCCCATTCGGCACGCTTAAACTGTAAGTACCATTGGCATCAGTGACCGTTCCTTTGTTTGTGCCCTTAACAATCACCGAAGCACCAGGTTGGACTTCATTGGTGGAGGAAGTTACCTTCCCTTTTATGACACGCGTTTGTGCTTGTAAGCCATTTACCATGACAAGTAATATAGCTACAAGCCATAAAAGTTTGTTTTTTTGCATAGTAGTTTTTAATTATAGATAGGTTCATTCATTATGATATAGTTTATGAAAAGCTAGAACCTGTTGAGCCTTCAAAACCTGTTTTAAATTAGCAACATTCGAGACTTAAATACATTAGCTAATTTTAATGTATTTTGGATTGGTTTTAATAACGATTCCTAAAGATACTTCAATTTCTTGCCTCTACTCTTTTTTATCCGAAAGAAAATTCACAAAGTTGGTATCACTTGCATTCAGTAAAAGTCAATATTTACTTGAGAGTGTGCGTGGATAAATACATTAAATCGGTTTTCTGTCACTAAAAGAAATTAGCCCTAAAAAAGTCACCTCTTTGGCTGAATAATCCACTTAAGAAATTATTTAGGTCTCGAAGTTGAAACCTAAAGTTTAGAAAAACCTGATTTATTCTATATTGGCTCTGCCGTTGGTGCTATTGGGTAACTCAATATGGCAGATAAAGAATATCTAGGCTCATCTTAGTATAATACTAAGCAGCCCTATGGCTGATGCTACCAAATTACCAATTGCAACCTAATAGTACAACTACAGAAGCAAATAAAATTTTACGTATAAATAGTTGAGGGTTAGTCAAAAATTATCGAATGCAAATTACGCGTAATTTTTAACTTATTATTAGTAAGACAATAACATTTTTTAATTTTTTTTATTATGTCATTTATACACTTAAAATTTTGACTTAGTAATGTACTTTTAATAATTTTTTTTAAAAATCATTAAAAGTGTTTAAATCACTTACTTCCAAGGTTTTCCAGCAATCGCAGCCAATTTTTATAAAAAATGTTTTCAATGTCGCTTTCGGTGTAACCGCGTTGGCGCAAAAGGTCTTGGTATTTTTGAAGGTCAGCAATGGTATCTAAGTCATAGGGCGCTTGTTCTCGACCAAACATTCCGTCCAAATCCGTTCCAAATGCTACATGGAGGCTATTACCCGTCAATTGACAAATGTGGTCCCAGTGGTCTACGAGTTTATCCATCGTTACCCCAAACTCTTTGGGGTCTGATTGTCGTTGAACAAACCCTGATGCCATCATCCATGCATCCAACGCCCCGCCAATCACCGCACCTCGCTCTACCAAACGCAAAATTTGTTCGTCAGAAAGTTGGCGTTGGTGAGGCACCAACGTGCGGCAATTGTGGTGACTCGCCCAAATCGTCCCTTTATATATAGACAACGCCTCGTCAAACCCTTTGTCTGTAAGGTGGGTAGCGTCCAAAATCATCCCAAGCGCGTCCATTTCTCGTAACAAATCTTTACCTGCGGCAGTCAAACCGTCAGTGGTAGCCGTTCCTGACGCATACCGACCTGGCCCATACCAAGCAGGTCCGAGCGCGCGCAATCCATACCCATAGGCTTTTTCGAGGTAGGAAAGATTTACCAACGAATCGGCACCTTCCAAAGACAAAATAAAACCAACAGGCTTGGCTTCATCAGCGATAGAGGTATTTTTCCACAACTCAATGTGTTTTGTAAGACTTTCATAATCCGTAATTTGTACCATTTCACCCAAATCTACCATGGCTTGGTACCAAGCAAGTTGGGCTTGGGTCATGGCCCAAGCTTGTGCGGGAGAATACCAACCATCAAAAGCACTGCCGCGTTCGGTCACTCTAGCCAGTTGTGTTGCTACCACCAGGCCTATTTTACCTTTTCTTAATTCAGGCAACGAAACCGTTCCTTTTCCACGATCACGTTTATCGGTTAATTTTTTTTCAATTTCACGTTCACGAAGTTCTTGAACCGAACACGTATAATCGCGGTTCCATTCCACGGCATTCATGGCCATGTCGAGGTGTGCATCAATGATTAACATTCTACGAAGAAATGTAGGTTTAAAATGTGATTGAATAGAAACATATTCGAGCTAAAACTACTCAAAATCCCCAGAAACACATTTCTAGTCCTACATATTTCCTGAATTTTAGCGTAGATTCTTGGAAATTTTCACTTTTTGTTTAAGTTTGCCATTGTAATCAAAGTTCCTCATTAAACCTCTTCCTTCCCATGAAAAAATGGATTTTATCCCTTTTTGGATTGACTGCCATTGCGTCTTTATTAGCTTTAACACCGTCACGTACTACCACTGCACTCTCTGCTGACCCTCGCGAAGACAGCCTAGCTGCTGACCGCGCCAAACACGTCAAAGCCATCAAGGAGGCCATTGTGGGTAAAGAAAAACTACCCGCTGAGCAAGTATTCAAAAACATCAAAATTTTTAAAGGCCAACCCGCAGAAGCCGTTTTAGGCATCATGGAAAACCGTTGGAGCAAAACGCTAGGGGTAAGTTGCAGCCACTGCCATAACCTAAACGACTGGGCTTCAGACGAAAAAAATGACCATAAAATTGCAAGCGACATGGTCGCAATGGTAGGAAAAATCAACGATGAAGTTATTGCAGCTTTGCCTTCATACGCAACCAAAGACCGTAAACCACGTATTGGTTGCTCAACTTGCCACCGTGGCGAAGCCCACCCTGGCCGCCCTAACGGCACTCGTCCAGCAGGTAGGTAGTCCTAGAAACTAGATATCCTTAATGCAAAAGGGAGCCGAGATAGATTACTTATCTCGGCTCCCTTTTTTAGTGCTTATGTCAAAATTTTGACTCCCCAGCCTCCCGAAAATTTAAAACTTCGGGAGGTTGATTTATTTACAAACCTAATACTTTACGGTTAAAGGCTTCGTCGGCACCCGTTCCTGCAAAATCATCAAATGCTTTTTCAGTCACTTGGATGATGTGATCTGCAATAAACGGTGCTCCTTCGGCAGCTCCTTGAATCGGTGATTTGATGCAGCACTCCCACTCTAACACTGCCCAACCATCGTAGTTGTACTGCGAAAGTTTTGAGAAAATTCCGCTGAAATCTACCTGACCGTCGCCCAACGAACGGAAACGACCTGCGCGATCAGCCCAACCTTGGAAACCACTATACACCCCTTGCTTGCCCGATGGGTTAAACTCGGCGTCTTTGACGTGGTAAGCGAAAATGCGCTCGTGATAAAAATCAATAAACTGAAGATAATCAAGCTGTTGCAGTACAAAGTGGCTTGGGTCGTAGTTAATACCTGCCCGAGGGTGATTGCCAACAGCTTCCAAGAACATCTCGAACGTAACGCCATCGTGAAGGTCTTCTCCTGGGTGAAGTTCGTAACCTACGTTTACGCCTGCTTCGTCAAATGCATCCAAGATGGGCTTCCAACGTTTTCCTAATTCTTTAAAACCTGTTTCTACCAAACCTGCTGGACGCTGCGGCCATGGATACAAGAAAGGCCACAACAATGCACCCGAAAACGTCACATGCGAGGTCAGTCCGAGGTTTTGAGAAGCTTTTGCCGCCCATTTTAATTGTTGAATCGCCCACTCCGTACGAGCCGCAGGGTTATTACGTACTTCTGGTGACGCAAAACCGTCGAACATAGGATCATAGGCAGGGTGAACCGCTACCAATTGACCTTGTAAGTGCGAAGACAATTCGGTGATTTCCACGCCGATGTCGGCCAATTTTCCTTTGTACTCATCGCAGTACGTTTTTGACTCAGCAGCGGTTTTGAGGTCGATACAACGCGAATCCCAAGTCGGAATTTGAATTCCTTTGTAACCCAAATCAGCCATGTACTTTGCGATGGTATCCAACGAGTTGAACGGGGCTTCGTCGCCCATAAATTGCGCCAAAAATATGGCAGGTCCTTTGATGGTTTTCATAATTTAAAGCCCCCCAACCCCCGATGGGGGAGTGTTTGTAAATTGTGTTTTCGTCGGGGACGAAAAAGATTATTTATTCCCCCATTGGGGATTAGGGGGCTATTTAAATTTCACCCACTTACTATTACTCTTACCAGAAGCAATGACAGTTTCCACAAACTGCATTCCGCGGATACCATCCTCGATGGTAGGGAAGTCCAAATCAAATTCATTAGGCTCTTCGCCATTCATACGCTTGCGTACCGTACGAGCAAAATTACGGTAAATGTTGGCAAACGCTTCCAAGTACCCCTCGGGGTGTCCAAATGGAATGCGCGAATGGGCATTGGCTGAATCTGACAATTTACCAACTGATGGCTGATAAATTTGGTAGCCTTCCGTGCTTTTGTGATGCAAGTATTGCGGAGTTTCTTGATGCCAATGCAAACTACCAAACTCCCCATAAATACGAATATTAAGGCCGTTCCAATCGCCATTACAGATTTGGCTACAATGTAAAATCCCACGTGCACCATTATCAAAATGCAACAAAACGTTGGCATCGTCGTCCAATACGCGTCCTTCCACCACACGACTCACGTCGGCACATAATTCCGTAATTTTTAAACCAGTGATATATTCGGCAAGGTTTTCGGCATGAGTTCCAATGTCGCCAACTGCACCCGCAATTCCTGAGCGTTTAGGATCTGTACGCCATTCTGCTTGTTTTGAACCATCCTTTTCAGCTGCAAACGACAACCACCCTTGTGGGTATTCGACAACTACTTTACGGATAGTTCCAATTTTACCTTCTTTGATAAGTTGGCGGGCTTCTTTTACCATTGGGTATCCTGTATAATTGTGTGTCAGGGCAAAAGTCAGGCCTGTTTTATCTACTAGTTCTTTTAGCTTTTTTGCCTCACTCAACGAAAAGGTCACTGGCTTATCACAAATCACGTGGAAGCCATTTTCAAGGGCCATTTTAGCGGGCGCAAAGTGCATATGGTTAGGTGTTACAATCGAAACCACATCTATACGGTCTTTACGACGTTTTTCTTTTTGAATCATTTCCTTGAAATCACCGTAACAACGCGATGGGTCAAGCATGAGGTCTTCGCCCGAAGCTTTCGATTTTTCAGGAGTTGAGCTGAACGCACCACACACTAAATCAATTTCTCCGTCGATTGCCGCTGCAATTCGGTGAACTCCTCCAATGAAAGCCCCACGGCCTCCACCTACCATACCCATTCTAATTTTTCGAGCCATATGATTTAAAATTTTTGATTTGGTACTTTAGTTACGAGGTTAGTTTAATTTACCTGTCCAATTTTGGGGATAATCCGAACAGGTACTTTTTATAGCGAAAGTAAAAAAAAGGCTTTTTCTCACGAATTTTGGGTAAAAAAAAAAAGAAAACTACTTTGGTCAACAGAAAGTACCATGTTTAATACCCTTTAACCAAACCTTTCATACAATGATTAACAAAGACAGATTATTTTACGGTAGCTGTTTTGCGCTGATTACCACTGCGTTCTCGTTCAGTATTCGTGCGGGTATCCTTGACCAATTAGCTAAACAGTACGGCTTCACAGGCGAGCAACTGGGAACTATCAACTCCATGTGGTTCTTAGGTTTTCCCATCTCCATGATTGTTGGAGGTTTAATTTACAACTCGGTGGGTGGTAAAAAAATTATGCAGTTTGCATTTTTGGCACACACTATCGGTATTTTATTGACCATTTTTTCGGGGGGGAACTACATGACCTTGTTGATTTCGACCCTACTTATTGGGTTGGGCAATGGCTGTACTGAAGCCGCTTGTAACCCTATGATTGCCGATGCTTACGATGGCAATAAAATGAATGCTATGTTGAACAAATTCCACATGTGGTTCCCAGGTGGAATTGTAATTGGTTCGTTGATTTCTAAATTTATGACCGAAGCCAACACAGGTTGGGAAGCACAAATTTGGATTATCCTCGTTCCTACCATCATTTACGCGTACCTTTTCTGGGGACAAGAGTTTCCAAAACCAAAAACAGAAGCTGCTGCTTCGGTCAGCGAAAACATCAAAGCGATGCTTTCACCACTCTTCCTTTTCATGTTTGCTTGCATGGCTTTAACAGCCATTTCAGAATTTGGCCCTCAACAGTGGGTAGGATTAATTTTGAGCAAGTCAGGAGCTGACCCAATGTTACTTCTGGCAATTACGACAGGTACAATGGCCGTAGCACGTTTCTTTGCAGGACCAGTAATTCACAAAATCGACCAAACTGGAGTTCTTCTTGGTTCGGCAATTTTAGCCACAATTGGCTTGTTCTTGTTAAGCAAAGTAACGGGTGGAACTGCCTATGCAGCAGCATTTGTGTATGCTTGCGGTATTGCGTATTTCTGGCCTAATATGGTTGGATTTGTCGCCGAAAAAATCCCCGCAAGTGGTGCTCTTGGTATGTCAGTAATTGGAGGAGTAGGTATGTTCTCAAGCTCTATCTTCCAACCAATCATTGGTAACTGGATTGATAGCGCAAAAACAGAAGCGGCTGCTCAAGGTTTCCAAGGTGACGCCCTCGAATTGGCTGCTGGTCAAGCGACATTGAGCACAATGGTAACTTTCCCTGCTATTCTTATTGTGGCTTTCATCGGCTTGTACTTTTGGGTTAAAAACCTTAAAAAAGCATAAAAACTTGCACATCGGTTAACTATTTTTGTTTGCCGACCTATATTAAAAAGCCTCACCGAACGATTCGGCGAGGCTTTTTAATGCCCTTTGTGAGGTTTTTTCTGTCATTTACAATTTTGTACTAATGCTTCTTTCGCAGCAGGGTATCCGAGTTTATCAGCTTGTTGGAGATTAAGACACCCCGCTTCTTTTTGTTTTTCGAGCAACAACGCCACCCCTAACGCATGAAACGCTTTACTGAATTTCGCATCGTTTTTTACTGCACTTTCAAAATTGGTAATAGCCCCTTTGAAATCGCCTTGCTGAAAAATAACGTTTCCTCTGTTGTAGAAAGCCAACGCATTTTTTGCGTCAAGACGTATTGCTTTATCAAAGTCAACCATTGCTGCGTTTGTTTGACCCATTGCTGCAAGTAATTGCCCGCGGTTCACGTACAACTCGGCGTTTTTATCTTCCAGCCGAATCGCCTCGGCATAATCTTTCAAGGCTCCTTCGGTGTCGTTTTGTGCTACTTTTAGCATCGCACGGTTGTAATAAGGACGGTAATAATCAGGCTTTGCCTTAATAGCTTGTTCATAATCCAAGAGGGCGTTTTGAAACTGTTTCAGCTCATAATAGATGACCCCTCGTGCATTGAGGGCTTCAAAATTACTATTATCCCGGTCGATTGCTTTATTTAAAAACGGTAACGCTTCGCTGAATTTTCCTTCTTTCATTAACTCTTTACCCTTGTTAAGCATATCTGTTGAAGAAAAACTACAGGCTTGAGCAAGACCTACAACTACCCCTAGTGTTATGATGATAAGGTATTTCATTGATTTTTGGTTGATTTTACACCGCCAAAGATACAGGTGAAATGCCTCGATACCAATTATAAACAATTATGCAAAATTAATTTATGGTTCACGCAGAGTCGCAAAGGCACCGAATCAACCTTGTACACTCTTTACATCACTGCGACTTTGCGTGAATGAATTTACTTATTTAAGAAGTAAATATGCTTTATTACAGCAATAAAAGTCCCGCAATCACCGCCCCAACAATCGGACCTGCTACCGGAATCCATGCGTATTGCCAATCAGAATCACCTTTTCCAACAATTGGGAGAAGAGCATGAGCAATGCGAGGGCCTAAGTCGCGGGCAGGATTAATGGCGTAGCCTGTAGTTCCACCCAACGAAAGTCCAATCGCCCATACTAAAATACCTACTGCAAAAGGTCCCAAACCAGTGGTGACAGCACCAATGCCTTTGATACCAACCAATAATATTATTGTCCCTACTACTTCACTGAAGAAATTGGAACCAGAAGCTCTAATTGCAGGGTCGGTACAAAAGGTAGCCCGTTTTGCCCCTTTGTCCTCTGTACGCGCATAGTGAGGCATGTGAAATAACCAAACCAGGGTTCCACCTAAAAATGCCCCCAGCATTTGTGCCGAAATATAGGGCACTATTTTGCTAAAATCATTTTTTGCAAAGGCCATCCCAATCGTAACAGCGGGGTTCAAATGGGCATCGTATCCCCCAAAAGCTTGTGAGACAAACACCCCCATCGTCACGGCAAAAGCCCAACCCGCAGTAATGACAATCCAGCCACCATTGTGGCCTTTAGTATCTTTTAAAACAACGTTGGCAACTACGCCATTGCCAAGCAAAATGAGCACTATTGTGCCTAGTAATTCACCTAAAAAAGGAGAGGGAGTCATTAGAAACAAATAAGGTTAGAAGGTTAAAGGATATACTAAGATTAGTTTTTCGCAAATAAATACAAATTTGTCTTATGGCAATGCAAAAGCTACGTATTTGTCACCCGATTTGGTTTTCAACTTTCCTCCTCCGCAGGCAATAACCACATACTGTTTACCATTAATCATATATGTGCTCGGCGAAGCATAACCCGCCGCTGGCAGTTGGGTCTGCCAAAGTATTTTACCCGTTTTTTTGTCAAATGCCCGTAAGCGTTCGTCGCGGGTTGCCGCAATAAAAAGCAATCCGCTCCCTGTCACAAGCGGTCCCCCGTAATTATCCGTACCTGTAGGGGCAATTCCTTTGGCGGTCAGTTCAGGGTATTCCCCCAACGGCACTTGCCAAAGTCGTTCGCCCGTATTCAGGTCAGTCGCTGTCAACGTCCCCCAAGGTGGAGCACTAATCGGATACCCATTTCGGTCGTACCAACGGTTATAACCCGTATGTTGGTACGGAATACTCCCTTTTTGCGAGCTCACCACCTGTACGTCTTGTTGTTTTTGGAACAAAAAATCAACAATTGCCTTGTTTTCTGCCACCGAGAGATGCACAAACGACGGCATCATAGCGCGGCCTTTGATAATTAATGTTTTTACCGCTTCTTCCGAAAGTCGCTTTGAAACAGTCAGCAAAGAAGGGTACGAACCGTCGTGGTTACCTCGGCGGTCTTCGCCGTGGCATGTCGAGCAGTACTGACGATACAGCTGTCTGCCCGTTGTGGTTCTTGCACTGGATTCTTGCTTACGAGATACGAGCGAAGTGTAAACAGGGATTTCTTTGGAGGGGATATACATCACTCCCTGCGGGTCGGTGGCAGCGCCGCCCCATTGCCCACCGCCATCGGTACCCGGGAAGAAAATGGTCATGTCTTTACCAATCGGTATATAAGCACTCCCCGTACGGGCTTTTTGAATCAAAGCCACCAACGAATCGCGGTCAGCTACGAATGAGTTTAAATTTTTTTCGGTAAAACCCTGTCGGGCAAAATAGGTCGGTTTAAGAGGTATAGGTTGCGTTTTTGAGGGAAATTCGCCTGCAATAGCATCAAATGTAAACGCGCGATTTTCGATGGGGAACAACGGTTTTCCACTCACTCGGTCAAACACAAAAATGTAGCCCTGTTTCGTAATCTGCGCCACAGCGTCTATTTTTCTTCCGTTTTGAACTACTGCCACCAAATTAGGAGGTGCAGGCACGTCGCGGTCCCAAATATCGTGACGCACCAACTGGTAATGCCAAAGTCGCTTTCCACTTCGGGCATCTAACGCTAGCAAACTATTAGCAAAAAGATTATCCCCTTTGCGATTTCCACCATAAAAATCGAACGCCGCCGACCCCGTAGGAGCGTACAAAATCCCCCGTTGACGATCAAGCGCCATCCCCGCCCACGAATTTGCCCCACCGATGTTTTGGCGAGCATTGGCAGGCCAAGTTGTAGCGCCCATTTCACTCGCCTCGGGGATGGTTCTAAACGTCCAAATTCGTTTACCCGTTCGGACGTCATAGGCGCGAATATCGCCTAACAAAGCAGATTCACTTTCAGACACCCGCGTTCCGACGATAATTTTATCCTCAAAAATGACATTAGGCGTATTTGAGACCACGTAATCGTCGGCATTGGGGCGTTCAATGCCCATTTTTAAATTGATTCGCCCTTTTTCCCCAAACGATTGGCGAAGTTGACCCGTAACTGCATCCACAGCATACAGCCATTTCCCCGCCCCAAAAAAGATTGTTTTTTCAGTCCCTTCTGACCAATAGCTTACCCCTCGGCTTGTCGTCCCCTCTGTTTCGCTAACGTTTGTTTTCCAAAACTCCTTGCCCGTTGCCGCATCAATCGCAAACGCTTGGGTGTTGGCCGAAACGCCGTACAAGACCCCATCAATCACGATAGGGTTACACTGTATTTGGGTGCGGTGAAAAACCGTATCAGCCCCTCCCGAGGCGTACGTCCAAGCCACTTTAAGTTGACTGACATTTTTTGTCGAAATTTGGCTTGCCTCCGAAAAATGACTTCGAGCTGCGTTTCCGTTATATTCGGGCCAATCTAAGGAAGACTCAAAAGCCATCCGAAAGGCCCAAAGCAACAAAACTACTCCTATTAAACCAACCAACAAACGATGATTCATGGATAAAATAGTGTTTAAAAGCTTCTAGAGGCAAAGTTGCCTTTGTTCAATTATTACTTCAAAAAGCATTTTCGAGCGTTTTCTACCAAATCTTTGATGGGGATGGCTTATCTTTGCATTTTAGTAACCAAGCTATGCAATTAAATACCCTCACAGCTATCTCACCTGTCGATGGACGTTATCGTCGTCAAGTTGAAAAACTCGCTCCCTATTTCTCGGAATTTGGGCTTATCCGCTACCGAATCCGCATCGAAGTGGAGTATTTCATCGCCCTTTGCAAACTCCCCCTTCCCCAATTAGAAGGTTTTGATCAATCCATTTACACTGACTTACGCGCTTTATACCTCGACTTTACAGAAACCGATGCTTTACGAATCAAAGAAGTCGAATCGGTTACGAACCACGACGTAAAAGCCGTAGAGTATTTTATCAAAGAAAAACTCAAAGACAAGCAGCTTGATTCCTACTTGGAGTTTATTCATTTTGGACTTACATCACAGGACGTCAACAATACATCAATTCCGCTTTCGCTCAAAGAAGCCATTACGGACGAGATTATCCCAACGTTTGAAGAGGTTATTACCAAACTGAAAGCCTTGGCCGAAGAATGGAAACATATTCCGATGCTAGCCCGTACGCACGGACAGCCTGCTTCTCCTACTCGTTTGGGGAAAGAATTTGGCGTGTTTATCGAACGTCTTGAGAAACAACTTGCGATGATTCAGGCCATCCCTTATGCCGCCAAATTTGGTGGAGCAACGGGCAACTTCAACGCGCACCACGTAGCTTATCCTGAGATTGATTGGGTAGCCTTTGGGAATATATTTGTAAACGAAACCTTGGGACTATCGCGCAGCCAATTGACGACCCAAATCGAGCATTACGATATGCTTGCGGCATTGATGGATACGTTTAAACGTTTAAATACCATTCTCATCGACCTCGACCGTGACGTTTGGACGTACGTTTCGATGGAATATTTTAAGCAAAAAATCAAAGCAGGAGAAGTAGGGTCGTCGGCAATGCCACACAAAGTCAACCCCATTGATTTTGAGAACTCGGAAGGAAACCTGGGCATTGCTAACGCCGTTTTTGAGCATTTGTCGGCTAAGCTTCCTATTTCTCGCCTCCAACGCGACCTAACGGACTCTACCGTTCTTCGTAACCTTGGTGTACCATTGGGCCACACCATCATCGGTTTGAAAGCATTATTGAGAGGATTAGGAAAACTTGAATTGAACGAAACCGCTTTCTACGCCGACCTCGACAATAACTGGGCGGTAGTTGCCGAAGCGATTCAAACCATTTTACGTCGCGAAGCTTACCCACAACCTTACGAGGCCCTGAAAGCCCTCACGCGTAAAAACGAAAAAATTACCTCCAATACCATTGCCGAGTTTATTGATTGCCTTGAGGTATCAGAAGCAATTAAAGAGGAATTACGTGCGATTTCGCCCTTTAGTTATACGGGCGTGTAACGTTTTTTGTGGTTGGGTGTGGTGCAGGTTGCTCACAACCTGCACCACACCCAACCTTCCACGATTATATTTTACAAATGAGTGGCTGCCCCTTCACTTCCAACGAAAAAACGTCGGGACGTGCATAATGCCCAATCACGTCAAAATCCAGTTTACTTTTGGCCAATACTGAA
>JACCEC010818754.1_pt1 | contig 61143 bp, 33 predicted proteins | sample 7450121 | NCBI WGS metagenome assembly JACCEC01 (sample SAMN15323455, study PRJNA562643) | freshwater metagenome | isolation source: river surface water | place: USA:Blue River Watershed | collected 2017-08-18
AAGAAACTAGATTAAAAAGAAAGTATGATATCTACTCTAGTTATATAAATAAGGAAGATTATCTACAAGAAACTGTAAAGATTGATTTTGAATTAGCAGAAAAAATCCGAGAAGATTATAATAATGGATTGAATGGAAACGAGTTGTCTTTAAAGTATAATGTCAATAGATGTAGTATAAAGCCAATTTTAGACAACTTTACGCATACAAAAGAAGACAATCGTGATGTTCGTTCCAAGTTATATGTTACAGCCTGGGGAGAAACTAAGCATTATTTAGATTGGTTAAAAGATGAGCGTTGTTTAGTGGATAAAAACACTCTATATGATAGGATTTTTAAACGAAATTGGGATGCTGAATTTTCTATGATTACTAAGCCTGATAAAGGGAGAATTTTAGCGCCAGGAAAGAAACAAAACCTCATGTTTTCTTATAATGGTGTTGAGAAGAACTTGAGGCAATGGTCAATAGAGTTTAATATCCCTTACACAACATTAAAAAGTCGTATCGTAAAGAATAATATGACTTTAGAAGAGGCGATAAACAAATCTCTTAAAACTGATTAAACATCTTGGAGAAGGATTTTACAGATATAAATATTAGCTGTAGAACCTTCTCTTTTTAGTTTTACGTTATATGGAATTTTTATATCGTCAGAATTCGACCCTAATTCAATAACCCAGCCTGTAGATATTAATTTTCCGAGTTCTTTATTAGCTTCACGAAATGCAGTAGAATAGTTATGGCATATAGGTCCATAAATTTCGTCATGTGGGTAGATGATTTTAAAAGTATACATATTAGTTCTTGTACAAAAGGATTAAAAGAAGATTTTTTAGGAATCTTTTAATTATAATACCTTTGTTTTGAGGATGGGAATGAAGTTTCACAAGTCTAGTGATGATTATGAATATTATGGCTCGATTAACAAGAGAGCTGATTTACGTAAGAAGAATAAGTATGAGCGGTTAGAAGATGAAGAAGGTCTAAGGGATGAATTAGACGATCTTGCGGATGAGATTTCTGAAGAATATTTGGGAATGTATGGTATTCACAATGTCACTAAATCTTTACCTAATAATGGTGTGATGGTTTATACTAATGATCCTGGTAAAATCTCTGATGAAGTTAAAAAGAGTATGCAGAGTATTCTTGGTAAATATAAGTTATTAATTAAGGAATCCAAGCATAAAGGAAATGATTTGGATAAGGTTTTAGACTAATGGATAATGATAAGATTTTAATTGCTAATATTGCTAAGAGATTACTAAGAATTTCTGAATTACTTGATGAAACAGAAGAGCCTGAAAAAGCTGAAAATATTGCAGATTTAGCTGATAAAGTTGTCTCAGATGGAGTTGATATGTCTGAAGAAGAATTTGCTCAAATGCTTAAAGATTTAGGCTTAGAAGTTAATTAGCTCTTTTAGGTAGTGTTTGCATATATTGTTCTAGGTTATCCATAATTCCTCCAACATTTACATTATTTTTGCTTGTATCTATTTGTGTAGGTGCTAATTTGAGTGCATCGGCTCTGGCTGCGAGAATAAGTTGTATTTTTTCGAATTCTGAGATTGATAGTTTTGCAAATTCGTCTCTAGAAATTGTAACGATACCTTTAGCCATATAATCCACTTCTACTATTAGGGGAATTACAGGTCTATCTTCTTGAGCTGTGCCGTTGAAGTATTTAAGGGCTGTATTGTAGATATAATTAGCTTCTTTTGCATCAATGTTAATATATCTAAAATATTCTTGGTAAATTTTATCTATAATATCGTATTTAATTTTAGCTAATAGTTGTCCATAGGAATCATTATATTCAACTCTTGCTTCATCGACACTATAGATCCAGACCAGAGTTTTTTTAAGGATTTCTCTTTTTTCATATTCGCCTGAGAAATAATCCCCATCATTATCTTCTCTAAAGGAAAAAGCTTCAATTTCCATAGATTCTTTCCATGATAATTCTTTTAGACAGCAAAGAATATAAGAATCGTTAATTGGAATTTTTAGTATAAATTCATCTTTATTTGCTTTAAGTTCATATTGATTATGTTCTTCTGGCAAATTTGAAAACATTTCTATTAATTTATCTAAGGCTTGTTCTTTTGTCATAGTACATCTGCATAATTAATAGCGAATTCTGACACTGGGAAATTCTTGTATTTTGTGTCAGGAGTATTTAGTGAATTTCTTGCCACTCTTGCTATGAAATTATATTCGTGTTCATATCCTCTGTCTGTAGCTGAGAATTTGGGTTTTTGCCATTCTACATCATCAAAGGGGAAAAAGAAATCGTTTCCAAAATACATGGTCAAAGATCCAGTATTGTTAAGATAAATCTCTCTTTCTGTTGAGTAGAATGTTATAGATCCTGTTACTTTTCGATTAGATATTTCAGCATATTTTGGTCCTATTTTATCTCCATAATAGTTTTGTAAAGAATCTTGTGGAGTTGTATATACAAGTTCTACATTTTGAGATATATTTAGGGACATTTTAAGAAGTTTGAGTTCTGGTTCGCTTGTGTAATCTATTCTTTTAATTAATGCACTATGTAATTCTTCTTTAGATTTGACAGTGGTGAACGATATCATGCAATCAATAATATTTGCTTTTCTGTATGGCAAATAATTAAAATTAGATTCATCATTATTGTTTTGGTAGATATCTGTCACTGGTTGAAATTCTTGAATGTCTGGTTTTCTAATAGAGAGGTTTGGATCTATCAGAATTTTACCGCCAATGAAATTACAATCAATATTAACAGAGCCTAAAGATTCTTGTCCATTAACCGAGAAGGATATATTTTGAAAGAATACAGGTCCATAAGATTTGTGATTACTTATAGAGGATGCTGTCATTATTGGATATCCTGGAATAATTGATGCAGCATATAAGATTTTTTCTGAGTTTAAAGTTTCTGGATTTTCTGTATCTATTGTAATGAATGGATTAGTTTTAAAATTTCCAGAATATTTTTGTTGTTCGTAAGCTGGACTGTTAAATTGAACGCTTGTATAGAGAGTTGGTACAGGTTTGAATACTTCAGAACCTGCATCATCATTATAACCATCTACCCAAATAGGATGCCAATTTGAAGAGTCATTGATATACATATGTTCTGTGGCATCATCAAATTCTGTAGGGAGTAGGCTAGTAAAGTTGAATAGATTCCAAACGTATGAGCTTCTAAATTTAGCTTTACCTTTTGCTTTTGAAGTATCTACAGACAGCTTTAAGAATTTCCAGATTCCGTTATTAATTTTTGGAATACCTAGAATGAAGATATTGTTTCTTGAAGTGCTTGTGTCTTGTAAAGCTTGATTAAGATAGTAGATCATTTTGCGCTTGTTAGATCTAGCCATTTAGATGTAAGTTCTCTGACTAGTTCGTATCTCATTTTTCCTACAGTTTCTTGGGATATTGGCACTTGCTTGTTTGTTTCTGAGTCATTAAGGTTCCATGCTCTAAAGAAGTTAAGAATTACAAGTTTGCAAAAAATAGAAGTTCTAACCATTGGAGCTCCTGTTACAGAGTTGATAATAGTAGCCTCTTCTAAAATTTTGCTCATTGTGTCAAAATCTCTTCCTGAAACATCGCAAGTAAGTTCAATTTGATTTTCATCTTCTTCTTCGCCTCTTAAAATCTTGATTGCTGAAGAAGTATCATTTATGCTTCCTTTTAGGACAAATCTCACTGTAATTTCGAATGTTTGATCAGGATCTATAAAAATACTCATGAATAATCGTTTGAAAACTCCAATACAGGAGATATTATAAAAGATTCTGACAAGAGCTGGAATTTTATCTCTTCTTCTGTATTTTCTGTCACACTTCCAATAGATCTTACAGGAGTCCATGCTAGTTCTTGTAAGTTAATTTTAAAATCTCCGGTGTCAATTCTGATTCCTCCGCCATTTAGGGAAGATGGACCAGATAATATTTCTGCCATTGTAAAAGCTGATATGGGTGAAAAATACTTAATACTTCCTTCAAATTTTTGCCCATTAGAAGTCATGAGAAATGGATGTATATTATTTCTTTTCCTAGTTTCTAAATTATTATGAATAGAGTGTTTTGTAAAAATTTCTTCAATTTGATTTGATAAAGTAAGATTAATTTCTTGTACCTGAAAAGATGAAATTGTAGTACCTTGGAATCCAGAAACAAATTTATCATCAATTCTAGGATATAGATTAAAATTTCCCCCATTTGCTGATATATAAGACATTTTAGTATTAATGCCAGATATTTGTCTTAAAGGTCCTATTTTGTTGATATTTTGTCTAATTGTATCTACATTATTATTTATATTAGGTTGGTAGCTTCTGTCAACATTAGAAGAAAAAATATCAGCTCGAACAGTGATTGGGCCATTTGTATTTATGTTCAAAGTTATATTATCGACAATACAATTTGAAAATACACCTTCTCTAAGTGATACTAAAGAAAAAGTTGCTTTTCTTGTCGATGAAATTGGATCATGATAAACAAATGTTTTGTCTATTGTTCTTGCTCCAGCTGTTGAAGGACTAATTTGTAAGAATTTTTCAGTTCTATTAATTGCTGTTACTGTTGTTGTTTGAGGTCCTTCAGAATTATCCCAAGATGCTATAGTAATTTGAAAAGGTGTGGGAATGTCAGCAAATTCAGCTATATTTTTAAGATAAATTGCATTAGAATTTGTTGGTAATGTAACGGGATTTTGAGCTGGTGAATTTTTTATGGCTGAAAGTGCTACTGTTGGAGTACCTTGGTATCCTTCACAAGCTAAATCCCAAAGTGCTGAAAATGCATGGTCAATATATCCAGAAGAATTTGCAAGCAGGGGGAATTCAATTGAAAGCTTTAGTATTTGTTTCTGCACTGCTAAATTGTTTGGAAAATTACCTTCACCAGCAAATCTTTGAGAAATAGAAGAAGATTGTTCATATTCAAAAGTAAAGTTGCTAGCTCTAATAAAGTAATTATAATTTAATTGATTTATATTAAAGCTAAAAAATGGTTCTACTGCATCATTCTTGACTATAAAAAAAAGATCATTATAGCCAGGTTCTAATCCTAAAATTGAATAGATATTTTTATATTCGTTATTGTAGGGCATTATGGAACCGTTTCAATAGTAATCAAATCGTAAATAGACCAATCTACAAGTCCATTAGAATAAGTAGTTAAATTATTTCCAGGAGATACATATACATCTTCAACTCTATCAAATAAATCTGTTGTTGTTCCTAATAAAATTCTTGTATTTCTAGGAGTATTTTTTGAAACAGTTGTGCTTAATGTTTTAGGTGTTCCATTTTCACCATTTTTCGCAATAACAGTTACAATAAGATCATTTGAAATATTAGTATTAGTTGAAGCTGTGGAAACTAATTTGCCAGAAAGATCATACTTTGGATCACTTGAAGTTTCTAAATTATCTACAGGAGGCACATAAACTGATAATCTTGAAGCTTTATTGGCAATTTGTTTTGTTAATTTAATTCCTTTATTGACACTAGAAATTAAAGTTCTTCCAAAATCTAAATATCCTTTGGGCTTGAAATAAATCTCAGTATTAGCTAAAGAAGACCATGTGCTACCATCAGAAGAGGTTTTAGCTAAATTAGTTCCAGTAGATACAGAAGCTAATCTAAAAACGTTAATTGGACTAGAGGCGACATTATATTCTAAAACAATCCAATAAGTGCTATTTTTAGTGAGATTTGCTCCACTTTCGAAGGCTATTGTAGAGATTGAAGTTGTTGTTGGAAAATCTCTATATTGCATTCTAGTTGTTGAAGATAATTTTGAAGATCTATTTGGATTACCAGCATTATCTGAGCAAATGTATATATCAAATCCATCAGTAGAATTGACAATAGAAGTTCCAGATCTCCAGAAATTTACATCAACTCCACCGCAATAAAGTGTATTACTAGACCCAGCATTACTATTGACTGGAATAAATTTTAAAGCTATATATTGTGATGATAAAAGATAATTAGTAGATGGAGTAATAGTAGTATTTGTAAATTGAGGAGTGCCAACAATTTCATAGGGATTAGATAGTCTTGAATCTATATTTACTGAATTACTTGAGGATCTTTTATATACATGATAGAAGACAGCATTATTGGCATTATTCCAGTTTAATTCGTTTATGAAATAATTTATTGTATTTGATTTACAGATGATTGAAGTTGATGTTGTATTTGTCTCTCCAGCATTAGTGACAGCAGAGACTCCATAAACATAAGATCCTGTGCCTAAACTTGAATCATACGCATGTGAATTATTAGTGCTTGATGTAAGTCCTGTAACTATTGAATTTGTAATAATAGCTCTAGTTGAATCATATAAGTCTCCTCTGAAAATAGCAAATGTATGAACTAGATCATTATTTGTAATTTCATAATAAGCTTTTTTAAAATTATCATCAAATTCAAATCTTTCAACACCAGAAAAATTACTTCCAATCCCATATAAGTTTGTCGCTCTAAAAGGCTGCTCGCTCCAGAATTTTTTAAATGTCGATGTAACTGAGCTTGATGTAATTTTTTTATTTGTATATGAGATAAGTGATTGAATGACAGAGTTAATTACGCTTGATGGACTTACGTTATCTAATTCTTGAATAGCGTTAGTGCAAGCAGCTAAGATTTTTCCTCTATCTACATCATTTCCTAAGAGCGGATTAGTAGATGTTAATTGAGGATAATCTACCGCAGTTCTTAAGCATTGAGACACATTGGTAAGATAAGGACTTTGTGGATTTTGTACTAAAATTCTTCCGATTTCAATGTATGTCTTAGGGATGATTGGGAAGTAATTGAAATCAGCTGGGTTTAAAGAAACTGTTGTCACTGCTGGTCCTGAAATCGCAGTTATTTTTGTCTGATATAAGAAAGATACTGGTGTGCCTAATTGAATTGATTGCGATAATGCAGAAGAAATAGTGAGATAGTCTCCATTAATTCCTGTAAATTCAACAAACACTGAACCAATATAAGCTTGAAGTGGAAATCCTAAATTTGAGGCTACTGAAATATCTTTAACCTTAATTTGAGTAGCTCCAATATTTGCTAATTCAGTTACTGATGAAAACAATTGCTGATTTGTCTTATCAAGTTCAGATTGTGAAATTCCTAAAACAATACCGTATACATGAGAAGTTGAAAAGCTAGTGGAAAAGCTTTTTCTTAATCCAATTTTTTGAGCATTGATTGTTAGAATCTGCCCTTTATATCCAATTTGTCCAGAAGTTAAACTAACGTATTGAGGATCTAAACTAGAATATGAAAATTGAAATCCAAGCGGGTTTGTTTCAATAACTCCAAAATAAGGTATTCCATCTTCTGCGATAGATCTAAGATTATTTAGTTCAAAAATAGATGTATTGACAGTATTTTCATCGCCAATAGATTCTGAATATGATTTATAAACTTCAGCTAAACTTTTGGTAATGTTTTTGATAATTTCTTCTGTTTTGATATCAACTGGCATTATATTATTACACCTAATTCTGTAAATATAAAATTCTTTAATTCGATTGGCATTGGTTTAGAAGCATTTTGCCAATACTGAGCAAACGATGGGTTCCAACTAGAATTAAACACCCACGGTTTCAATATTTTAATTAATGAGTTATACATTCTAGTATACTGACTATTCAAGCTTTTTTCCGTTTTGATTATCGAAGGAGTAAGTCTTGAATTCATATCCTCATCAATAAATCCAAAAGCTCCTCTTTGCTTTCTAATATCATAAAACTTAATACTATAAATTGACTTTATAAGGTCACCATTATAGTAATCTATGTCTATTATAAATGAATAAATTGGAAGAGTTTTTAAATTTGTATATCCTGTTGGAATTGGCGCATAACTTATTACTTTTTCATTAATAATATCTTCTAATTCTGATATTTTTATATCTTTAGAGTACAAGAGGGGTGATCCGCTATTATTTGAACCTCTAACCAAATCCGAATAAAAGTTATATTGAATGCCTCCACTTTCATAAGAAATTAAATATACTGTACCAATAGCGTAACAATCTTGATAGACATTCCCATTATTTAAAGGGGTAAATAAATTTGCATAATATTCTGTCGCATTGATTGTTGAAAAATTAACTCCAGAATTATAACTAACTAGAGCTTTAGCTAAAACAATGTCAGAATTTATTTGAGCTTGTATTTTCTTATCTACAATAGCGCAGCCATACCCTAATATCAAACCTCTATCTACGTCGGTTTTTGCAAGAGCATATTCTTTCAAAGCATTTATATAATCAATGCTATTTTTTATAACATTAAGCTGGATTACAAGATTATTAAGTAAAACAGCTGAAGCATATGAGGGTTGAGCCATTATACTGTCCTAATTACAATTCTGTCCCCTGGAGGAGCGCCATCTGTTGGAGTGTCTAATTCTTCTAAGCTTTTCCCAACTCTTAAATACAAAAGACTGTCAATAGGATCTGGTGAAACTAATACTGGATTTAAAGCTGGATTGAAAGCAGAATTATAATTTATTAAAGCTAAAGACTGAGATGAAGAAGACCATCTAGCTATTAATTTAATTGCTGATCCAGATGTAGTAAGATTAGTGTAGCTAAATTCTAATCTAATTTTATATTCTTGTGTGGTTGATAATGCTTTTGAAAAAGTAAAAGTTGAATCAATTATATTATTCCATTGATCTATCACTAAAACATTGTCAATATACACTCTTAGTCCACCAGTTACTGCAAAATTGAATGTATATGTTTCACTAAATAAAGGCACAAAAGATCCTAAAGTAACTGCATTTAAATATGTTGCATTATTGTCTAAAAGATCATTAGCATTTGGGTAATTAATTTCAGAATCTACTACATCCAATAAAACTTCATCTAATTCGTTAATAATATGATAGTTTTCTTGATTCTTTTGCCACCATTTTGTTCGCCATTTAGGAGATTTACTAAATATCTTTTTTGTTTCAGAAATAACCCTGTTGTTTTGTTTATATCTAATTGCAACATAGATATCATTTGAACAAGCTGCATATTGCCAGGCAGAAGAATTGTTAACAAATGCTCTAGGATAAAACGCTAAAACTTTTGGTGATTCAAATTTTTTGCATGTAAACGAAGCATACCCATCTACATAATATAACTGCCCAGAACTTCTATATTGATTAGGTGGTGGCAGATATTCAAGGACATTAGATTCATCTCTATTAAAAGCACCAAATATTTCTATAGGCTTTTTATAGCAATTAATTACTGAAGTTCCTGTGCCTAAAATCCATTCATCATTAGCATTTGGTTGAGCAATATTAGATCCAGAATTTAATACTTCTAGGTAGATATCTCCGTCAATTGGCAGAGAGGATAATTCTATAACAAGCCAATAATCATAATTACTATTTAAATCAAAATCTAATTTGAATTCATATGATGCAAAGGATGTTGTTAAATCTGCAAAAGAAACTGTTGTACCTAATTTTAGATTTTCTGCTGGCAAATTATTTACACTTGAATATATATAAGTTTTAATTTCAGCAACGTCTTTATTTAAAAGTTTTGTTTTTCCAGAATCTAATGTAATTTTAAGGTTAACTTTAGCAAATTGCAATGATGAATTGATTTGTGGATTAAGCTTTATAGCAGTATATTTTGTAAGTAATAATGAAGATCCACCAAGAGCATTATTTAAATTTACATCATTAATTGCTGTCTTTTGATTGCCATGATTTTCTAACTCAGAAATATTTGAAAGGGTAAATCCAGTTTCAGCTATTGTAAAAGAATCAGCAACAATTTTCTCTATTAATGGAGCTGGATCATCTGTCTGTAATGGCTTATAACCAAATCTTTGAGGCAAATTGTTTTTCCAATATGGGGTAATTGAATTTGTATACTCAGAATAAGATAATGCTAAATTTTTAAGAGAAACCCATGTATTAGGATATTGAGAATAATCAACAATATGAAATTCTCCACCATCTTCTAAAAATTTCAAAACTTCTTCATCAATCTGCTCTTCTGTATATCCTTGGTTAGCTAAATTTAATCTAAAAGCTTCTTCTGTAATTTTAGTAGAATCAGGCGGAGACACAACTTTAGTTAATACTTTTTGAGATTTTCCCATTTCCAAATCAGGTATTAATGCTGCGTATCCATGTAATCTAAAATCATTTATATTCTGTAACGTTGAAAGCTTAAAGTATCCAATTGTTGATAAAGAATTAGCAACTCTCTTATCATAATCATCATCAGAAAGAAAATATTTAGAAGCCATAATTCCAAGATCTTTTTTTAGTATATTTTTTGAACTATCTTGGAATTCTAATCTTAAAGTATAATCTTGACCAATTTTGTTACCAGCACTTTTAACGTCTACAGATTCACATAGAAATGATTGTTCTTGATATATTTCAACATTAACCTCAGTGGAAATTAATTCAGAAGACATTTCAAGTCTATTTGAATATAAAGTTCCTAGTATAGTAGAAGGCTGTGAAAATGTTAAATCATAAATAGATTGTCTACCATATTTATCGAATTGTATTGATTTAGGTTCAGCATTATTAGTATTTTGTAAATCTGTCTGAGTAGGCTTTTTAAGCAAGTAGTGAATTATTTTTTGATAATTAGTGTCTGTTTTAATTTCTGGCAAAGATCCTAAATTATATGCTTCTCCATCAATAGCGGTATAGAAAGAATCATAAAATCCAGATTCAACTAGTTCATTAAAATCGGTTTGCCTTAATTCATTCACAAAGGCTATATATGCAGGAGTGATAGTTTCTGCAACATCAACATCAGATACTTTATTCTTAGCAAAATTCTTAATAATTTGTTCAAAAAATACTATTTCATTTTTAACTTGTATGGAAGAATTTTCTGCTAACCCATATTTATTCACAGACTTAGTAATTATCGCTCTAGCTACTAAATCATAATCACTTGAGTATGTTGGGTAAAAATTATTATCTTCAAAACTATTAATAAATTCACCACTAATTGCTGGAGAATGTTGAATTAAAAATTGTGAAGTTGGAGTAAATCCTTCAGAACCATTATTTATAGAAAGAATGTTAACAAATTTAAATTCATTATCTCTTAAAGAACCCAATTCAGATAAAGAGTTATTTATAATATTCGGAATGTCAGTTAAAAGATATCTTGATGGAGGAGTAGGGTTAGAAAATTCTCCATCTAAATATTTAAATAATGTCTTGTTTTCAGAATAGAGATATTTATTAACATCATTAATTCCAGTGATATTAAAATTTATAGCTGTAAGGATATTTTTATCAAAGAAGTTCTTTCTATTTCCAATTATTAAATCAGTTGCAATGTAATCAGTTGCAAGATTTAAATAAGAATTACTTGGCATTACATCTTTAGATTTCCAATAAGCAACTACATGCCAATACTTATTGTTCGTAAAAGAATATGTAACACCATCGAAAATATTCAAATTTAAACTAATTGTATAGGTAGATAAATCTTTAATTTCAACTTTAAAATTAACTATAGATAATTGCTCATAATTATTAGGAACTGATATTACTTCCCAAACATTACTTGAATAACTTTGAACTAGTTTAGGATGAGAATAAAATCTTAAATCTCTAGGAATATCGTCAATCCCAAAATTAGAACAACCATCAAAAGTAGATTTCGGAATATCAAATTTAATTTCAGTATTTGATAAACTTGATAAATTAGTACCTGAGAGATTTTTAATTGAAATCCATCTTGCAGAACTAAAAAATGGGACTCTTTGATAAGCTGCTCCATCATATCTAACTGGGTAATCATAAGCTAATCTCAAATATCCATCAGGCTGAGATAAGGATGGAGTTATGGGAGGTTCATTAGAATTAGCTGTTAAAATTCCAGATGAAGGAACGTTTCCAGACCATGCATTATAATTCCAGACCCCCCATCCCTCAGTACTCGGTGGACCTTCTTTAGTAGGATTCCAATCACCAGTTAATGTTGTAAATGGAAAATAATTTTGTCTTTTGGGAACTATATCTGCTCCCATAATTCCAAGTCCCAAGTTATCAGAAGTATTGTATTTTAGAAAATTTAGAGCATAATCAGTATCATGAAATTCAATCGAACCCTTAAGATTACAAAGTACTGATTCTGCTAATAATCTTGTCTTAAAAGAATTATCTAGTGTACCAAAAGCATCCGACAAAATACCTTTAGATTTGCCGAAAGTATTGGTGATTAGAACTAGACCATCTCTTTTAATTTCACTCATTTTTTAAGCTGCTGTTGTTGGAACGTTATCAGGACCGAATGATGTAATTTTTACAATTTCTTTTGCTGTTAATGTCAGTGAACCACTTTTTAATAAAGCTTGACCTCTTGAATCTTCTGACGGTTTAGCATCACTAATTTGAACATCATAAAGCAATCTAATTGGTTCACACATATCAGCTTGAAGTTGCTTGATATTATTTCTCGAGGCAGTTGTTAAATTTGTTACTGCTGCATTACTTCTAACTGCATCATAAACAAGATTAAAAGCTTCTGTAGCTAATCCTGAAGTTGGAATCGCTGGAGCAGGATATGCATTGCTATGAGAATCTGCCCACAATGCATTGAAATTATTCTGAGCTGTAGTTACATATGGACTAAAAATTGCAGCATGGTCTAAAGTATAATGCGTTGGTGTTAAAGGAAGTTTGGAACATATTGGACATAATTCCATAACCCACATCCTTCTATGTTTTCTTAAAGCTTGCAAAATCAGTCTATTTGCTTCCAAAACTAATCGCTCAGAGTTTTCAACATTATCAGTACCAGCATCAATTGAGATATTTACTGTATAGGTAAATTCTTGAATGCCTAAACCTATATCTTTTATTTGTGAAGATGTATTGTTTAAAATAATAGATAGATTAGATGGCTTTATGTCTCTGTCACCAAAATACCATCCTAAAATTGGTCTATCAAAAACTACAGCAAATCCATTAGCATTTTTAGGCAATTCATGGAATATTAAAGCTTTGATTGTATCGTAAATTCTTTCAACCATTGCTTATTCCTTATTGATTCTTGCCTTTAGATCTCTTGCCTTCAGTAGGATTCATAGGCACAGGTCTCAAGGTACTTCTAACAAATCTATCTACTCTAGTATTTCTTTGTCCGAAAAGTCTCATTTCTCCATTTTGAATTCTGATTAATTCATTCATTGCCCAATCAAATCTTTCTTTTTGGGCCTCAGAGAATTGTCTATCTGCACCTTGTAAACCCTGTGCGTAAAATAAATTAGCTGCCATAATCGCACAAATAACAGGAATTGGATGAGGATAACTTACTTCACCTCCCAAATTCACTTGTTTCAACGGAATATCATAGTGCACTGCTAGATTTGCATCAATTTCAGAAGACGCTTGATTTATGTAATATTCAAGGTCAATATTCGCTGCAGTTTCTGGCGCTGGATTTCTATAATTGGGAGTAGGATTATCACCTTCTACAACAACATTTGGTGGTAAATACTTCTTTAGGTCATTAACTGAACAATAAGATCGTGCCATTATTTTACATTCTCCAAGTAATCGGGTGTATAGTCAATGCCTTCATCACTTTGAATTAATCCTAACTCTGCTGCATCTTTTCTTCCAATAAGTGTATAGGCATTAATTCGCTCTAGATCGTTCCCAGATGTAGCTCCAGATGAGATAAATCTAGGGTAATCAACTTCGATATCTAAATATCCACCAGCATTAGCATTATAAATTTCAACTGCATCAGGATAATTTTGTGAAGTTTCTTTTAATTTATTAAGGATTTGCATTTTTCTTTTACCAGCATTTCTGGCCATTACAAATCCACCATTTTTATGAGCTAATTGGCAAACTTTATCTAGGGTTAAATTTGGAGGTAAAGGTTTAGCAAGTTTATATACAAATAATTCTTGCCCTTCTTGTGTTTTATATGCTTGACCAGACAAGACAGTTAAATCAAGATTTTGTTCTTTTGCTAAAACAGCTGCTCTTAAACCAATATTAGGACCAGCAGTATTAACGACACCTATAATATCAAGGCCTTTTGAAATCGAAGCCATTAAGATAGATTTAACTTGCGAGTCTAAAACATTAACATTGGTATTTTGATCAATGTCATCAATCCAGACACAAAGATCTGCTCTTAAAATATGTTTACGTAAAGATATAACTTCTTTGGCTAATGGATACCAGGATCTCAGCATATCAAATTCCTCTGATTAATATTTGAAAAATAGATATACTTTTTCCTGTATCAATTTCTCTTGGTTCCACAATCTGGGCAGAATTTTTCCATTCCAGGGAAATTATATCCACACTCGGTGCAGAATTTTGGCATTTGAGCAGTGCCACATTTAAGACAGAATTTAGCATCTTTAGGAAGTCCATACATGCATTTTTGATTTACGCACGATTTAGGCCATTCATTTTTAATATTTTCTTCTTGAGTTTTGATGTCTGGAGTAATTTGAAATTTCTTTTGTGAAGTTCCATCCATTTCATCGAGCTCTGAAATAAGTGATGCCAAGTCAACTGTTTTAATTTCTACTGGTTCCACTTCTTCAAGATCTTCATGCGTTTCTGAATTTATAATTTTTTCAGCAAACTCATTGAACTCTTTTGAATCAAACACTGAATATTTTGGATTTGCAGAGACTAAACCTTCGGAGTCAATTTCCACTTCTGTTGTTTCTTCATTAATGTTATTATCTGAATTATTTAAAACAGTGTGGCCAAATTTATTTTTTGTTGGCGCTAGAAACTCATTTGCTGAAGATGTTGTAAATGTTGCTCTTAGCGATTTAATCTTTTCTTCGTCCATTAATTATTTTTTATCTTGACTCTTCTGCCATGAGAACTTTTCGATGTCAATTCCATTCTCATCACAAATTGCCAAAACACCTTCCATTACCTTTGATTCAGAGACCTTATCTTTAGCCTTGAAAGAAACAGAGAAAGTGTGTACAGTGTCGGTATCACTACTAACTGGTTTTACTTTAGCTCTATTAACAAAACTTTCAATAGCTGGATTAACAGTATTGTCAACCATATTAGCAGTATTGTACCCTGTGTCAGGATTCTCAAGAGTATTGTAATCCAAGTCATTCAAACCAATGTTATTTTCGTCCATCTCAAACTCCTTAATTTTTTCGTTTTTTTTACACCCGATAATCTAGGGGAATACATATATATATTAGAATAATATAAACAATATAAATTAGAAAATATGTAATACGTAGTAATAATACATACGTTAATTATTTACTGTTAAATTAAGAATACATACGTATAGAGCTTAAAATCATACAGTAATTATTTACATAAATTTAATTATTATTTATCATTTCTTCAAACTTATAAAGTCTTTTAAGCGTTTCTTCAGCAGATGTATCTTTAAATATTTCTGTTAAAGTTAACCCATTATCCATCCCATCTACATACTCTGGAAATATTTCATTTAATATATGTAGTTTCTTGAACTCTTCAGGTAAATCTTTCATCTTAAAATATTCACTTGTTACCCATTGAGCCATGTTTGCTATTCTTGAAATTAAATAACTTGAATTGTTCATTATGGTTCTGGTAATGTAACTCCCTGATTGTCTAAAGCAATGAAAGTATTCAAAGCCTCTACTTCGTTCTTTCCACTTGAATCTTCAAGTATCTCCACATATTTTTTATTTCTAATCTTCAGTCTATTAAAATTTTTATCAATCAGAACGTATCCTTCAATCTCTAATGGGTCTTGATTTTCGACTAAACTATAGGCTTCTGATAGGTTATTTACTTTCACTCGTTCTGGTAACAGGTTCATGTACTTAGAATTCAAAATTTCATGCTCAAAAATACATGATTCTGTAAAGTTTTCTTTGTTTACGATTGATATTACTTTTAGCTGATTATTTTCATAAATCACAACGTTTCTGTTCACTTTTCCAAATACCTCAAAACAGTAGGTAAAATTTGGTTCTAAATCAGCTACTAAATTATCAAAGTCGTATCCAAGTTCAGTAAGGGTGATTTTAAACAACTCAATCCAAGACATTGTATTTGTTGGACTGTACATGGTATAAACTGGCCAAGATGCATAGGGTACAAATCTAGTACCAATACACCATTCATTTTTGTGGTAATATAATTCAAGCATGCAACCATCGTATTTTGGTAAAGCATATGCACTTTCCCAATCGAATAAATCTAGTCTTGAGTTTTTACTATAATCCTCATAAAAAGCTTCCATTGGTTTGGCTACTAAAGACCAATCTTCCGTTGAGAGAATTAAACCCCTAGCTTGTCTCACTAAAAGTTCTGAATGAGGAGATACAGACCTATAGTCGAAACACACTAATTTTCTTTCTAGGTCAAAGTTAAGTTTCAAATCATATCTTTGTTTAATCTCTGTTAATGTCATTCCAGATTTAATTAACTTTTGTATCTCAGTTTCCAAAATAGACCTCATATCTCTTATTCATAAAGTTAAATTCTAAATCGTTTCTATCAATTATTCTCTCTTGATTATCTTCTGACTCTATGATTAATATTCCGCTGTTTTTAAGCAAGTTTTGAGCTAAATTTAGGATAATCTTTGTATTCCTTCGCTCTCTTTTGTTGTGAATTAAGACTAAATCAAATTTTTTGTCTATACTTGTCTTGATCTTGACGAAAATATTTTGGGTAGTTATTAAACCATCTTCTTCTCGTTCATTGTAATCTTCAAGAATGACAAGCTTTTCTTTGTATCTGATAAAGTCTGGCACTATAGTTGAATCAATGACTAAAATGTTTTCTCTATTAAAAACTTTGTCATTTAAAACTTTATCCACTTGGCCTATAGAATACTTCTTGTCAAAATTTAATCTGTCTTCAATTTTAAATACTTTCTTTTGGAATTCATTTTTTGAAGTGAAGTTTAAATCCTTAAATTCTTCATAAATCTGTTTGCCGTAATCTCCATTGAAATGTAATATTCTTATTTGATTTTTATCTATGTATTCTTTAATCTCACCTAATGATTTGTTTTTCACATTAAGCATTTGAAAGTTGAAGTATTCGGGGATTATATTTATGTTGTTATTGTGAGATAAGGCTACATTAAAAACGGCTTGTTCTCTCCAATCTATTCCTTTTTTACTTTCAATGTATCTTAATCCCATATACTCCATTTGAACTATCTTACTCTCTAGCTGTAATATTGATTTTCTATCTCCAGAATAAATGCCAGCGTTTATTGCAGTTTGATTAGTAATATAAGGTATTAATTCTTTACATTCTTGTTCGTTTGAGAAGTAAGGTGTTTGATTATTGGAAAGAAGATCACTCAGGTTCTTTTTGCCATGTATTCCACCTTCTTGACAAATGTTTATTCCTGAGTTAATATCAATCTTAGATAAAAGTATGGAAATGTCATCTAAAACAATTGTGTCTATGTCAATGAATAAATATTTTTCTGCTAATAAAATGTTTCCAATACTATAAAGTGAACCCTTACAGAGCATCATTCTATTAGTATCAGCTTGGACATGTACTTCTATTGCATTATTTTCTTCGCATATTTTTTTAACTTTTTTAGAATTATTGAGGTTGACAATAGCTAAATTTACATCCTTAAGATTCACATTAGCTTTAATTGATTCAAGAGATTTTTTAAGCCATGCATTCCCTCTTTCATCACTCATCATTACAATAACTTTATCTAAATACCCATCAACTATCTTGCTTTTGGACTTAGAAAAATTATTAGTTTTCCACTCAATAAATTTTTTTACTGTTGATAGGTTTGTGAAAATACAGTTATTGTTACTGATAATTATGTGTATATATTTGCACTTGAATAATGGAATCATAAATCCAGTGGTGATTTGACATATTGGATTCTTTATGCTAAATACTAATAGATTCCCAGCATAAATGTTTAGTTCTGAATCTTCTATGTAATTTTCAAAATATATATTGAAAAAGAGATAGTCAGAGTCATCATTTTCTAAAGTCTGATTTTGATCTATTAGAAGTCTGTCTATGATCATTTTGACAACTCTACTAATAGTTTTGAATTTGGATAGTAACTTTGATATTTTGTAAGACCAAGATCTTTAAAATAAATGCCTTTTCTTAATATTGAATCATTGTAAATATCAGAAGGTTTTTTTTCTATAATACCCGATTCTTCAACATAATAAGATAAATTTTCTGTCAATCTATTGTTAAATCGTTCAGACAAAATAGCTTGAGATTTAGTGCAATTTTTAAGCGATAGGAAGTAATGTTTATTCTTTTCAATAAAATCCCAGCTATATAGTCCCATATTCCACCATCCTGCTTCTGTAATTGTGACTAAATCATATCCAAGTTTTTTATGAGCATTTTTGAAATTTTCATCTGCAATACAAGTGTCATGAAGAATAAACCAATAATCTGAATAAATATTGGTTTCTATTATCTCAATGATTGCTGTATGGTCGTAGGAGTTGTGATTTGTTTTATAAATTCTACAAAGATCAATATTAGATGATTTATTGCCATATCCACCAGCAAATACTGATATTTTATTTAATTCAATGCCAGAACTTAAAAATGACTTGACAAGAGGTATAGCACATTTTTCATAACTAGATTTATGAGATGTTATTGCAATTTGAATCATAGTTGGCTAAAAATTTAGGAGACATATAGCATCTTTCTAAATTTGTTCCCTTCCATGCAATTAAAAGATACTTACTTAAATTTGGATGAATCTTAAAATCACTTAAGTTAGTTTTACATTTTTGATTTTTAAATTCTGACCATAAATTTGAATCTAAAATATCATGATCAATAAAATTTGGATCCCACTCTGCAGGAAGACAACTTTTAACATTCCCTATAATTTGTGAGAAAATTAAAGAAACAGTATCTCCATATGTCATGGGAACTAGCAAATCATATTCGTTAATTCTAAATTTTGTCAAGAATGATTTAATGTCAATATTTAAATTCAATCTGTCATCAATCAATAAGTTTTCAGAATATATAGATGAATAGTTTGATATATATTCTTCTGCAGAACAATTAATAACAGAGCAATCTAATATCTTTTCTATGTTTTTGTTTTCAGAAAGTATTATTAGATTGCTGTAATTGACTTCATTCTTAATTTTTAATGTTCTTGAAATATTGTTTGATTTAATTACTAAATCCAAATTTTTAAATAGCTCCAGGAATATTAAATGCAAATCTAAAGAATCTACTTCTACCACCAGGCATATTGTATTCTGGTACTGTGATACTTCTTGTGTTTGGAAGTTTTGCAAGAGGAAGCTTTTCAAGTAACTTCTCAAATTCTTCCTTGTACATTGTAGTAGTATTTCTTAAATCATCAATAATTTTCGCATCTGGGTCTTCTAACAATAGTCTTTTTTGTCTTTGAGTTAGAGAAGTAAGTAAGCTTCTTAAAAGATAATATGAAGCTCCAATGATTAAAGCTGGTTCGTAATAATAAGGTGCTGATGCTACAGTAGAATATTTTGAAGCACCAGGTTGTGAGTTTACAGATTGTAATGCCATATGAAGAGCATGATTCATATGAGATCCTGTAAATAACTTGATGTTATATGATGCTAAAATCGTATCATATGCTTGAACTGCTGTAGGTTCTCCTGCAGAATTTAGAAAGAAAATATTACCCATATAATCTGTTTTATATTTAAGTCCAGAGGAGTAATTATTTGCACCATTTTTTGTTTTTAAAATTGGAGTATTCTCAGATAGAACAATCATAGGATCTCTATCACCATCATCTGAATATCCAGTTATTCTAAGTTCTGGTCTAGGATTGAAGTTCCAGTAAGGAAATGCAACAGATGCTCTTTTTCTGTCACCACTAAAAATAACTTCTTCATCATAAATTGGTACATTAAGAAGAGTTTGTAATTCGTATCTTAAGCTGCTCTTCATTAATAATTCATCACCTGATAACGGCTGAGAAGTAGAAAGCGTTGCTCCTAAAGAATCTTTTTCTATTATTTTATAATAGGAGTTTGCTTTTCCATTTGGATCAACATATTCGTTAATTGGATAGGCAACATTAGCAATATCTGCATAGATTCCATCGAAATAGTCACTTCTTTGAACTGTATATGTTACAACACCAGAGGGTGTGATCCTTTCCCATTCAATATAAATACCTGGGTTGGTAAAACTAGTATTGTAAAAATATAGTGGGCTTTCATTATACGAATTAATGCTTACGATTTCATCCATTTCATACTCCTAAAAAAAGAACAGCTGAGGATAATTTCCCCAGCTGAGTCTTTCAAATCCTTCACTTAAGATTAAAGTCGCCGAATTCCACCATCAGAACTATCTTCACCACCTTCGACACTTAAGTCAATTTCCATAGCGATTGGGTCGTCTTCAGTAAAGAAGTCAGCAGAAGAGTTTAAATCACTAGAAGGAGTTGCCATATAACCCTCTTTATTAAAATTTGTCATTCTAACTTGAGAAACTTGTGTCTCGTCAGCATAACTATTAGGGGCAGTTGCTACGTAAGCCTTACCTGTTCTAGTATCTCCAGAAACTGCCGAAAGATTTTGAGAAAGAAGTCGAGGAACTAAATTAGAGTCTTTTGAAACCATTTCGGCAAAATCTTCTGCTGTAAGCTCTCTTCCTTGAATTTCAGCCTGTGCCTGAGCAATATCTAAAGCAGTTGCATATGATAAAGAATCATTGGCATGCCCAGATGTTGTTACTGTATCACTACCCTTGTAGCTCTTTTGAGCATCAATCATTTCAACTTCAAGCTGCTTGCCGTCAATCTCAAAAGTTTGAGTTTGCTTATCAGACTTACTCTTAAGTAATTCGTTCTTTTCCTTAGCAGATTGTCGATCTAAAATTCGATCCCATTGATCTTTGGTAATTTGCTTTAAAATTCCCTTGCGAAGAGAATTTTGAAGATCTTTGGACTTCTTGATAGCCATAGGATCTTCCCATGTCAAATCAATAACTTCAAGTGCATCAAATTGAATTCTGATATCACTAATATAATGAGGTCCAAGGGTTACGTTTTGGACGATAAAGCTGTGCTCTTCTTGTGGCTGTAAGTTTTCCATTAATCTTTCCTTTGTACGGCTAGTGTAGTAACTCCATCCAACCCTTCTTTTCCAGTCCATAGTTCGTTAGATTTTGATTCTCTAGTGTCTGGAGCATAGGTAGATTTTCTTACCTCACGTTGATCTTTTACAAATTCTGCCATCTCTTTGCGAGTAGATGTTGTGCCATATTTTTTCTCACTAGCGGTTAGTCCAGATTGAACAGAGAAAGACCCAAATTGTCTTATTGCGATACAAGATTCTGAACCGCAAGGACATTCAATTTCTGGTTTGTAATCAGATAATTGTATATTGAGAGTGAATTTCTTAGTTTTATCTGTCTGGCAAACAAAATCATATCTAGGCATATAGGAAATTTGTACAACAATCTAGTATATTTGAACCTGAGGTATACCTTTTATGCAAACACAAACTCTTGAAAATGCCGCTCACACTCACCAAATGTACTGCGTTAAATGCAGAACTATGGTTACAGTCACAGGACCTAAGCAAGTCCAAATGAAAAGCTCCCGACATGCCCTTCAAGGAAAATGTCCACATTGTACCACGAACACCTATAAAATCATTTCTGGGAAAAATTAATGCCAAATCAAATTCCAGGTGCAGATGCCGTAACAACTGGTGAAGCTCTAGAAGAAATTGGAGCCGATATTGCTGGGCGTACTCGCAGACAGACTGAAGATACTAAATCTGAAGAAGGTAAAAGTAGCTTAGATACTGATGCTGATAAAAATGCCAAGCAACAAAGAGATTTCCAATTAGCTTTTGAAGCAGCAGCTGCTGCTGGCTTACCAAGTGATGAACCAACTTTTAAAAATCAGTATTATGCTAGACTTACATCTTTCTTAAGTCCATCAAAAATTGCTGAGTTTTTTAAGATTGTTGCTGAAACTGCCACCCTGGGATTTATGGATGGTCCTCAAACATTTGAAATATTTATTAAGCTTTTAGCTAGTAAATTTGGTTTTGAGGACTTATCTCATTTTAAAAATATTCTAAAATTAGTTAATGAGTATGAAAATAAGTATCCTAGTTTAAGAATTATGGATACTGCATTAGCTTTGTCATTTGGTGATCCCTTCGCAACAAAGCAGATTCCAATGATTTATACGTCATTAGTTGCTAGAGATAAAGCTAATGATATTCCTGTTCTTTCGGAAGCATTTAAAGCTATAGGTTCGCCTTCTACAGATGGATTCAAACAAGTTTCTGAACTTCAATTAGCCCGTGAAAAGGAGAAGATGGAGAAGGAAAAGCTTGAAATGACCAAGGGCAAACTTGATACTGAAATGATCAAAGGAAGAAGCGAATATAATGCTGGAGTATTGAAAAACTTAAGAGATTTATATGTCAAAAATATGTATGGGCCTCTTGGGTCAATACTTCTTAACTGGAACAGGATATTACAAATATTATCCTCTACTGGAACAGCAGTAGATGTTGGAAAAGGTATGCTTCCTGGTGGAAGTGTTTCCGTTCCTCAGGCTGGTAGAGGAGCTAAAGTTAATAAGTTTATCAGAGTTGCTGCTCCTCCAACAAGCACTACTCCTTCATTCACTTCTTTAATGGGGACCGGACCTAATGGTACTACACCTGGAGTAGGCACTTTGCCTGGTACTGCTCCAGCCACTAACGCAGCTTCTATGGCAGCAGATGATAAAGCATCTAAAGAATCCATGCAAGCAAATGCTCAAGTTAAAATACTCAATGAACAGCACGGAACACTAAGTAATCAAATTACTCAAATAAAATCTAGAATTGATTCAGTACTTCAATATTCTTACAACAGCAATCTTAGTGCTCAGGAATTTTTTAATAGCATGACTGTTGAAAATATTGACCCACAAGCAATCTTAGGTGAAGTTGATAACTATAAGAATACAATTGAGTATGACATCAAAATTTTAAATCAATTAATTGATTTTGCTGAAAAATTTCAAGATGGTACATATTTAATTGATCCTACACAAAAGAGTAATCTTGTTTTAAATAGGGAAATGCTTGTTAAATATCAACAAGAAATTGCAGCAAGGCAACAAGAATTGATTACTGCCAATGCATATACAATATCTTTACCCATTGAAATTCAAATTATCCAAGTTAAAGCAGAAAGAGAATCTGCTTTCAAGGAAAAAGAAAATGCAAAAGACTCAGGTGGAATTAATATGCTTCCTGTATACGATGCTTTAATTGCTACCTATAATCAAGAAAAAACACTTCGAAGTCAAGCTCTTGCGGCTTATAGTTCTACTGTAACACCAGATCCTAATACTAATAAAATATTCAAGGGTATGGCTGATAGAACAAAAAGACTTATTAGAGGAATTGAGTTAGAAATTAAAAAACTTAGAAGAGAAATGGCTCCTGGTGTTTATAGGAATCCATTTAGAGCATCTGAGTCTGAAAAATTCATCAAAATTGCTAAATATGAAAAAGTAGCTGATGAAGTTATTGAAGATTATTATAACGAACTCTATGATAATAATCCTCCTTACGGGACAATTTTAGAACACCCATCAAAATTTCGCAAAACCCCTTCTTTCACTATCAGAAGAAAAAAGAAAAAACGTACAATATAATCCATGAGTAATAAGATTAATTGGGTTGAATATAATAAAATATCCAATAAATCTGATGCATTCAAACAAGCTAAAAATATAGACCCTTCATTATCAGATGCTTTAGAAAATTTATCTTCTGCAACTGGTATGAAGGGTAAAGCTCTTCCTACAGATCGTTACACAGCTGGTAATACGCAAGATCCTGATGAAATTTTTTCGCTTGAAGATGCAAATGTTTTATCAACCTCCAGAGTTTCCCGACGCTATTCTCCACTTAAAACAGATGAGTATAGTGGAAATCGCCCTGCCGATCCTACATTCTTAAATTTTAAAAGAAAAGATTCTGGAGAAGAAACTATTCCAGTATTTAATCCTCCTAAGCCTAAAACAATTGAGGAAGTAGAAATTGTTTCTAAAAAAGTTGATATTAAAGTTGAAAAGCATTCTATGGCTGATCAATCTCAGGCTATGGCCATGGACCCAAAGGCTGCTGCTTTTGCTGCATTTTTTAATAAGGATGATATAAATGTTAAATTAGCTAAAATTGTTATCAAAAAAACAGTTAAGCCTAACAAGGATAAGTCATTTAATAAAACTATAAATATCACGACTTTAAATCCAAATACTAAAAATGTCAAAAATATAGAAAATGAATATATAGACAACTCATCAAAAAAAGTTGAAAATAATAATCAATCTTTGGATATAGCTACGAGCACTTCAGTAGTAAATAATCAGACTAATAAAACTGAAAACACAACAAATCAAACAACTGATCAGATTTACAACACTCAAAATATTACCAACACAGAGAATATTGAAAATGTAAACAATGAGCAGATTATCAACCAAAATATAACTAACAATCAAAATATCGATAATAGTAGCTTTAATGTTTCAAATGAGTCATTTACTAACAACGAAGAGTCTTTAAATACTGAATATTATGACACATTTGTTTCAAACAATAACTCCTCAAATTCTGAAGTAGTCAATAATAATAACCTGACAAACAGTGTTAATCAGAATTTTAGCACGTCAAATGAAAATATTGATGTAGCTGAAAATTATTCTTCGACCATTAACAATAATTCAGAAAATTTTACTAGCAATAAAGATAATCAGCAAATTGATATAAATATAACTGAAACTATTATTGAAGAAGAAGTTTTAAATACAGAGCAATATGAGTCAAACTTTTCAGGAGATCAAATCAATTCTGTAGACAATTCTGTAAATAATTTTGATTCCACCACTGTAAATCAAGATATAAGTAATAATGAAATAAATTCAATTACAAATGATACTGAATCCTCAAGTTTATCAAACAATTTAACTGAAGAAAATAGTTCAAACAATAATAGTACTTATTTAACTGAGGAGACATTAAGCACTGAAAATTATTCTTCAACAATTAGTGGCGATGAGTTGCAAAATTTTAATAATCTAGAAGTTTCAAATACTTCTACTATTGAAAACAGCACCTTTTCAATCAACACTGTAAATAATAAATTAAATTCTGACAATTATATTGATAATAATATTTCAAGCAATAAAACTGAAAACAATTACAATCAGCTTAATAATAATCAGTCAAATCAATCGTATAAAGAATCTTTTGAATCTGAAACATATATTCAAAATAATTTAAATAATACTAATGTAGATACTGAAAACAATTACAATCAACTTAATAATAATCAAACAAATCAGTCTAATCAAGAATATTTTGAATCTGAAACTAACATTCAAGATAGTTCAAATAATATTAATTTAAATTATGAACAATCTTTAATAAATCAGAGTAGTTCTCAAATATCTAGTTTAGAAAATTCACAATTTGAAATTAATAATTTTGAAACTTTGGAAACTGAAAATTACACTGATAATAACAGCAATAATATTAATAATCAAAATTCTAGTACAGTAAATGTTTCTGAAAACAATTTATCAAACACTCATGAAGAGAATAACTTTACTCAAGAGGCATTGAATACAGAATCATATAATAGTGCTGAAAACATCTATAATTCTGAACAAAATACACAAAATGATACAACTACGAGCAATGTTACTAATAGCCAAGAAAATACTCAAAATTTTAACGAGACAACTTCTGAGACTTTTAATCAGAATGTTAATCAAGAGCAAAATTCTACAACTAATATTGTTAACTCTTCAAATAATTCCTCAGTTCAAAACTCCACATCTAATACTGAATCTAATTATAACGAAACAAATATAAATACTGAAAATATTGAATCTAATAACGTTGAACAAAATTACAATAGTCAGAATACAAATAATGAAAATAAGTACGAAAATTTAAGTAGCCAGGAAACTTTAAATACAGAAAATTACCTATCTCAAGAAAATTATAATTCTTCTACGGAAATTAATAGCCAATCTAATAATGTAAATAATAGTTCTGACATCAACCAAGAAAATATAGTTAATCAAGAGACTTTAAATACAGAAAACTATACAAATCTAGATCTCAGCCAAAGCAACAATAATACAAATATCAATCAAAATAGTGAGGATATAAATTACACATCGTCCGGTAATAATATCAATAATACTTCATCTGTAAGCAATATCAATAATCAAAACACAAATGAATTTAATGTTAATGAATCTACTTCTTATGAGCAGGCAGATATATATAACCAGAATCAGAATGCTCAAGTAAATAGCACAATTAATGAACAAAATACAGACAATCTTAACATCAACAATCAAACGGTTAATACTGAGGAAAATAACTCATTTAAGGACCAAAATAACACTTTCAACGAGAGCTATCAACAGACATTAAATACTGAAAACTATACTCAAGACAATAATAGCCAAAATATCAACAACTCTCAAAATCTTACTAACATGGAATTTGAGACAGTTAATAATGAGTCTAACCAAAATTTAATCAATCAAGAGACATTAAATACTGAAAATTATAGCTCTTCTGAAAGCTTTAATAATACTCAGAATAATATTTCATCAGATTATAATACAGTCTTAAATCAAACAGCTAATTCCGAAAATATTGTCAATAATCAAAATATAAATTCCACAGACAATAACACATATAATCATAATACTACAAACAATTCTAATAGCCAGCAAGATACCTATAATTCTGAAAATAATCAAGAATACATTAGCAGTCAAGAATCAAATACGAATAATACTAATATAGAAAATAATACACAGTCTAATATTAATGAGTCTGTAGTAAATAACAGCACATCTTTAAATGTTAACTCAAATGATTCTGTTGTCAATAATCAAGAAACTTTAAATACTGAACAATATATTGTAGAAAATACTGCATTTAATACACAAGATAATAGTCAGAATGTTATTAATCAGACTGAGACAACTAATCTAAGCTCTACTGAAACCAATGGATATAATTCTGAAACTAATAATGTTTACAACAATTCGTCTACAGAATCCAATAACCAAAATGTCACTAATGAATTAAAACAAGATATTACAAATACTGATAATAATATCTCTTCAAACGTAAGTAATAATCAGAGTACTTTACAGACGGAAGAATATTATGAAGGCAATACTGATAATATTAATATCAATAACTCTCAAAGCCAAAATGTAAATTCGATTATTAACAATGAGACAAATACTTCGGAAGATTATGTAAATCAAGAAACAAATAATTCTAGTATTCAAAACAACAATACAAATAACAATACCCTGACTAATATATCAAATAATCTTACTGATGCTCAATCAAATAATATAGTCAATTCTTCTGAGCAACTTGTTACTGAAAATTATAATATCCAAAGCAGTGTTAATGTTGATAATATTAGCAATGATCAGACAATTTCAAGTGTAAATGTATCTAATCAAAACGTAGAGGGTGGTACTACTAATAATAATCAGAGTTATAGTCAATCTTCAAATAATGTATCTAACGAGAATAATAATACAACATATAATTCTGAAAATTCCAATTACCAAAATGATAATATAAATATCAATTCCTCTGAAGAGCAGATTATTTTAGAGACAGAAGAATATTATCAAAATGATTCTGCTAACTATTCGTCTACAGAAAATAATGAATACAACACACAATCATCTACAGTAAATAATGATTCTTCAACTGCATACAATCAAGAAACTTTGAATACTCAAAATTATTCAGATGTAAATTCTACTACAAATCAAACTTTCAATAATCAAAATATAGAGGGAGACACCACATCTTCTTCAACTACAAATAATACTTCAAATAGAAAAAGCAAAAGAAAAATTATTAATGTAAACAATAATTTTAATAAAGATAGTTTTGAATCTCATTTGTCTAGATATCAGAATAGCTTAAATGTCACAGAGAATAAGTCAGTTAATTATGTAGACTTAAAATCTGGATCGAATGAATTCTTTAGTTCTGATAATTTATATACTGAAACTTATTATGATAATGCTCAGAATGAATATAATGAGACAAATAACATCGAAAATACTAGAAACTTTACAGAATATAATCAAGAGCAAGCTAATTTCTCTAATATATACAATAATACAAATCCAGTCATTTCTCAAGAACAGTTAAGAATTGACAAATTGACTGGAAAATATTACTCACCTACTAAATCAAATAATACATCGAATACAAGATCTACTAATAATTTATATAATCAGCAAAATTCTTATGTTAATAATAGTCTTTTAGAAACCATAAGATATGACCAAAATCAGACCTATACGAATTCTGTTTCGCCCTATAGTGACATTCAAGATCAAATAATTTTAGGTACTTTGGATAAATATGTTGACCTTATCAAAAACGAAACAGTTAATAATTACTCTTCAAATAATTATGGCAATGGTAAATCTCCATTCAGTAAGAAACAAGATAATATAACTAACAATAACATAGAGTCTGAAGAATATGTTGAAAATATTCTCATGCAAGGTATTAACAGATTGTTTGAAAAGAATGATACTTTTATGACACAATTAATTTCAAAATCTGGAGATAATAGTTTTAATACAACATTCATGAATACATCTGTAAATAATCAAAAAGAAGTTGAAAGAGTCATGCAGATTGTAGATAATGTTATTGAAAAGAAATTAAAAGAAAATAATGACAAGCATGCCGAACAGTTTGTTACTAAAAATCAATTTAAAATATATAAAGAAACAATAATTCAAGAAATAGAAAAAAAGACTAATTTGAAACTTGAAGTTTTATCAACAGATGTAAACAAGAGAATACTTAATTACATTCAAGATTCAATAAATAAACTTATGAGATCTTAAAATGCCATTTGAAAATCCTACTAGAAAGCCTTATTTAGGTAATTTTACTTGGTATCCAACAACTTTGGCTACTGGAGCTTCAATACCTACTGGCTTTTTATCTTTAGGTTTAGAAAATGGAAAATTTAGAAATGATGTTGTAGATAAATCTATCAAAGTTTCATATAAAGGAGAACTTAAATCAAGTAAAAATTCATTTGATTTTCCTTTTGTGAATGCTTTTAGGTTGTTAGCAAATCCAGCATCATTCACAAAATTTGCTACAAATACTCCATTTACAGTAGATGGTGTAAATGCTTTATATTCAATAGATTTAAATTCAAAATCAAGATTATCAGCAATAAAGATCGTATATACTCTTTCTATATCTCCTTTTGACCCTAAGTTAAATTCACTTGTGGACGCTAGCGATTATCAAGAAATAATAAATAATAGAAATAATCCTAATGCTTCATTTAATGTTGATATGAACAAATATATTCTTGCATCTGTATTAATTGACGGCAAAGAATATCCTGATCCAAAATTAGACTCAAATAAAGATAAAATTGAGTTAAAAGCTACTGGTTTAAGAAATTCAGATGCGACAATATTAACTCAAAGAGAAACGACCATTAGATTTGGGAGTGGTGTTGTTACAACTGATTTTGCTGAAGTTTCTAATATTCAAATTAAAGTTCTTGGAAATGCCCCTTCTGTAAGACTTTCTATCTATAAAATTTATTTGTTCGATGCTCAGAAAGTTAATTTAAGAGATGAACAAGTTCCATGTAATGTTCTCAGTTATGCATTCCCGACTTTATTTAATTATAATCCAACTGTAAGATCATTATATTTTCCTACTTCTATAGATTTTAAAAGACCTAATCTTCATATAAAGCTTTTTGATCCAACACAAACATTTAATAGTCCTGGATTTGCACATTCAGTTTCTTTGAGATTTTTAATATTTTCATGGCCAGTTACAGTTTTAGATCCTTTAGCAATTTTAAGCATGGGACAATTATCTGGATCAGGTTTATATTTCTCTAGAATTATTTCCACTATAGCTGAAAGTAAGCAGCTTAATTTATCTTTTTTGAATCAAAATGTTTCTTCAAAATCAAGAATATTATCTCTTCCTAAATTAAATATAAATGATGATTGGTCTTCTTTGCAAATTCAAGTTGCTCCCAAAGAAAGTGACGAGTGGTCTTTAGTCCACACAATTACATCAACTTTAGGAAATACTGAAAATTTCGTAGCTCCATATATTTATAGATTTCAAAATAATACAGGCTTTTCGTTTAATGATATAAAATTCAGAGCTTTTGTGAGATATTCAGATGGTTCCACATATCAAGAATCTATTGTGCCTGAATTAGATCATTATAATTCAGCTTTGATTATGAATGAAGAAACTTTGTATAGTTCAACAGATTCTTCAGAGCATTCAGGTAAATCACTTTTAATAAATCCAAATAAATCTGGCGACTTTAGCATGAACGCTATTGATGCCTTAGATCCTATCTTATTTTTTGTAAGTGATGATAAATTCAGTTATGAGCCATCAATTTTAGCTTCTCAAGGTGCATATACATTTAAAGTAACTGCGAAGGTAATAGATAAATTAAATATGGCAAATACTCACATTATTGCCAGAATTTGGTTTGTACCTAAAGAGTTTATTCCAAATACAACTAATTTTCATCAATACAGAGATGTAAATGAAATTATTTTTAAATATGGGAATAATGTAACTCAAGCTCAAATTGGAAAACCTTCTTCTTTAGATGAGGTTTTCGTATCATCTTCTATTTCGTCTGAATTTACATTTATTGATTTAGTAAGATATTCAGCTGAAGTCAAGGGTTTTAAAGTATCAGGAGCAACATCTTATAAACTTTGTGTTGGCATATATGCTATTTCTTCATTAAATGACGAATATAAAAATAAAAAATTTAGTGAGAAAGAATTACTTTATACTCCTACTGTAGTGTTTGATTTATCTTCAACAAGTGATGGTATGCAAACACCAATACAGCGAGCAGTTACAGCAACTTTGTATCCCAGAAAAGCTTCAGAATTTGATAGTGCTAAATACACAAAATTACCTGAACCTTTTATTGTTTCTAAAAATCTTGTTAATGGTACAGAAGTTGGGGAATATATTTTATATAAAGGTATATCCAAGACTAATTCTGATAATGCATTCCAAGATTTATTGATTATGCAAGACGAAGTTAATGAAAGACCTCTGGTAAGATTATATTTTGATTCTTTTGCCGAATCTTTTGATTCAAATTTATCTTTTTCATTTGATTTTTGTACTTTAATAAGGCCACTTAATTCAGCTAAAGTTGATCTTGGAACATGGCAAATTTCGATAAAACCATCTAAGTTAGGAACGAAGATCGAATCCTTACTCAATATTAGAATTTCTTATGAGATTTTCGCTATTTCTTTAGATGGAAACGTTGTTGAAAGAATATATAAATCAGGTTATTTAAATAAAATTTACGATTTGAAGTTTGATGTTGCATTTCCATTTCTTACAGGAAACAACAATTCGCAATTAATTTTGAGAATTAATTTATACCCTTATGCTTTACTTGCTGGTAAATCTTTGGGTGATATTAGGACTGATTTTGGATTTGCAGATTTATTTTATGAATTAGAATCTATAGAAATAACTTCTCATACAATCAAATTTTTGGATTTAGATGCTGCTGATTCTAAATTAGGTTCTCCTGGATTTTATGAAGATTTAGATTTAGTGCCTGGAATAGCGTTTGATGATTCTAGTTGTTGGTTTATTTTAGATGATGATTTAAAAGATACAATGATAACTACTATTACAGATGGTCTAAATGTAAGTGGTTGTCTATACTCTCCTACTTGGCAGCTTTCAATGCCGAATTCTACTGAAGTAAGATCTGGAGCATTAGGGTATACAAACAAAGATTTCTGGTTTAGGACTGTACCTGGAGAAGCTGAGATTGGTGAGATATCAGTTACTGCAGTAGAAGATAATTTGTCTTTTTCTACTCATGTAGCTTTTGATGATCCTTCAACAGCTATTACATTTTCTGATGGCAGAAATTATGTTAAATATTTTTCTACTAATTCAAACGAATTAAATTTTTTTACGAAAACAAATATAGCTGGTATGAATGGTGAAGCCACTGTTGAGATTAAAGGCAATAATCCTCAGCTTTTCACCATGAATAATAATAATCATTCTTTGTATGGAAATAAATCCTTAGGTCTTTTGCTGGGTCAAATTGGAGAAGATGTTAATTCAGTAGATGGATATTATAACTTTTCAGCTGGTAGAGAAAGAAGTTGGTCGAGAATAGGTCTTGATTCAGAAGATAATGCATTTAATAATTCATCGAAAATTTTGAATAGTCTTAATTTTGCAAGTACAGCTAACAATATGATCAATGATTTAACTCATATTGTTGGAATTTTAGAAAATAATAAAGTAGTTTACAGTCTTGCAAATCCAACTGTTGTGTTTTCAAATGGTGTTTCCGAAAATAGATTTGTATGGGTTGCTGGAGTCAAAACATCTGAAAACCCTAATTTTTTAATTCATGCAGATTCTCAAGATTCTGACTCTCCAGAAAATACTTTTCCTGGAATAGCTCTAGATAAATTTGGAAATGTTTTTGTATGTTATTCTTCTGTTAGTAATCCTGGATCTATTTATGGAAAAACTGTAAACAATGAAATTCCATCAGAGCAATTCCCTATTATTGAGATGAAAAATACTGGCATTTTAATTCCTCCAACATTGAAAATTAAAGGCTTAAATTTGCAATATAATCACATTGAAAACACATATTGTTTAGCCTTTTGGTGTGCAGGTAGAATATTTGTAGCTATAATAAATCCTAATCACGACTATTTACATGGCTCACAAGAAATTGTTTCGATTACTCCTATAATAAACTTGGTGGCAGGTAGTAGAACTTTCGATTCAGCAAATAATAGTTTAGATAGTGTCCTTCAATCTATGGTAAATAAAGGCTACATTTCTGTAAAGCAATCTGGAGAAGTTGAGTCTAATGTTCCTTCTCAAAAACCTGGATTGCTAATTTCAAATAATCCCGGTAAGCAAGGTGAATTACATATTTGGTATAAAGATTCACAAGACAAATTGAAATCCAGAATATTATCTGCTGATGGAAATGTTAACAATTCAATAGGATATGCGTAATGCCACTTTTAGATGATACAAGAGAGTTAAAAATTAGTTGTACTGTTTCAGCATTATACTATCCACAAGATGGCACATATCCTGGTGGCAATGTATCTGCAGTATTTGATGGTGGAGAAAAGTTTGTTTTAGGCAGAAAATCTTCATACGCCATAGACAATAAAGGCAATAGAAAAATTGCTACTACAGGTTTAGTTTATAGTAATTCCAACGCTGGAACTTATTTGCCAACAATTAATACGAATATTGGAGCTCCAGAGTGCACATTTGTATATGGTGCATTAGCTCCAGAAAGTGTACATCCAGTTTTTAATCTCATAAAAGGTCCAAAATATGATGTTAATTATTCATCAGACCTAGATTTGACAGCAAGATATTCAAGTATTTACACAGATTCACTTCAGTTGAACGAAGTTACCGATATTCCTACTATCTTAACTCGAAAGAATACAAAGTTTGCTGATGTCATCAATCCAATAGAAAGTGCAAATGTATGGTATCAAGAAGGTGTAACTTCTGCTTCTGACGTGCAAATTATTAAATATCATGGATATAAATATGGTCCAACATATAAAGGATCATCTGTCAGACAAGTATACACCAACGATGGCTCTGCAAAAATTTATGTATCTGCTATAAATTCTTCTTGTATTATGTCTAGGCTATTTTCTGTCAAGCAAGATTTAGCAAATAATGGGGCTAAATTGTCTTACAGTGCATTGTGGAATGATGGCCAAGTTTATCGCAGATCTGAATCAATTAATACAAATGGATTTAGTGGATGTACTTTAACATTTGATAGGTCTGCAGCTTCTAAAAATAATAATCCAAATTCTGTAAGCTCTGTTTCTGGAATTGTTATAGAGCTTGGAGATATTTTAATTTCGAATAAACTTCCAGTTGTTTCTTTTTATAGGATTGAAATTGTTGATACTAAAATTGTCTTGAAGTATTATCATCCATTAGTTGGTGCAATTGTCGAAGCTCCTCCTTTGAATTTTTCAATTGAAGGCAATCTATTTAAGGTTCATATTTATTTTGTTGGATCTAATTTGATGATTGGCACAGATGATAATCCTTCAAAATGGGATACTTTATTTCCATTAAATATATCTCCTGATTCAAATTATAATGAAAAAATTATTCACTCAGCAGATAAAATAAATAATATTAAAATTCAATTCAATAACATCAATTGTTCATTTACATATGCTCCAATTGCATTTAAAAATTTCGATACAGATTCATTTTTAAAAAGCAAAACTTTAGATTTTGATGCTCTTAAAAATAAGTATAAATTTTCTTTCAAGGGCACTCAAGAGCAATATACAGAATCATTCACGGCTGAAAAAGTCAATGAAGCTTTCAATAGGCATAAATATAAAGACTTAGAACAATATTCTGAAATAACTGATCAATTCTCAGACACTCAGGCTTTCATAGATAAGCGAAGTAGCGATTTCAATACTATAAAATATTACGAATTGTCTAAATCTACAAATACTCAAAAAAATTCTGTTTCTGTAACTGGATATTTTCAATGGAATACAACAATTGAAGGCCCATGTTTACGTAAAATAGTTTTGAATACCCCTGTTTCTGAAATTAAAGATTCTGGTATTGTAGATTTGAATTGGGGTGATTTAAGTCCATACTTTGATAGTGTAAATATTAGTTATTCTACTAAAAATCAGAATTTTAGTTTGATTACAGGTTCTGCATCATTGACACTTAAAAATATTGATACTACAGATCGTGGTGCAAGAATATTAGAAGCTATCGAAAATAACGTATTGCTTTTTACTATAAAAGCTGGATACGATGAGATGTATACATACTATCAAGGCATTAATGATAGTGTGAGTGTAGTAAGGTCTGCAACTGGATCGACAATTTCAATCAATCTAAAAGATATGACTTCTGTTCTTGAAGAAACTCGTTTTACTATTCCATATATTGAATTTGGTGGAATGCAGTATTTAGATATTATCAAAAGAATTATTCTTTCTGCAGGTTTTCAAAATCAATTTTTCATACAAGAAACTTCTCAGGATTCTACGATTTCAGAATACACCTTAGCTTTGAGAAACCAAGTGTCTTATGGTCCATATTGCACTCCTGATTCTGGAAACTTCAGTGCAAGAAGTGATGAGTTTATTCTTCCTAAAATTAATAATATTCTTAATCAATGTCTAAACTATAGAGGGTTTCCTTCGTTTATTTGGAATTCTGAATCAAGATATTTTCAATTGACTTGGAGATATGAACCGACTTTTAGTGATGTTCTTTACTTTATTGGAGAAAGAGAAACATTTGGAGTTGATTTTTCTGCTGGTTCGGAATTTGACTCTAGATTTCCTAAAAATTGGCATGGAGTTTTGTCAAGTAGTTATACGATTACATCACAAGTCAATAATCTCCACTCAGGCATGGAAATGTACGGCCAGGGCTTTGATACTACGGTCATTGGAAGAAATGAATTTTATGACGGTTCTGTTTCAGCTAACGATACAGCTCTTACAGAATTAGGTATACAAAGATTGAATGATTGTATAGATGATAGAACAATAGTACCATCAAAAATAGGTTATGTAGGTTATAGAAAATTTTACCTCCATAGAGATCAGGCTGGTGTTTTGCAAGATTATACAGGTCTAAATATTTATTTCAAACAAAAAAAAAGAATAATAAGAAATGTTTTTTCAGATATAAAATTTACTTGTATAGTTAGCAAGCCTTTGACTTTATATGGCACTTTTGCAATTCAGACATTTATTGGCAATCAAGAACCTTTGATTACAGATAGATATTTATATACTGGATGCACTTATGTTATTGATAAAAAAACAAATGTAATTACTGCTCAAATTAGTGGCGGTAAAGATGCGAATGTAGGAAAATAAATTGCCAGACTTCAGAAGTTTAACAGATATAATTAATTATCAGATACAAAGTCAAAAACAAATGGAGCCTAGGCCTTTACCTAGATCTGAGGCATCAATTTATTTGAAGTCAGAAGTAATTTTAGAACCAGAAGTATTGTCAGAAGAAAATATCGTAAGATGGGGATTTTCTCGCTGGGGTGTAGAAAAAGTAACTAGTAAAAATAAACCGGATCAAGAAGACTAATGGGAAAGACACCAATATATAAGCTTGGATATTTTGAACCTAATCAAGATATTGGAGCAGAATTAGATTTAGATGAACTTAGATTTAAAGCAATTGATACACAAACTTTAGCTTTATATTCCATTTTTGGCAATGGTGTTCTTGATGATGATCCTGCTAATCCATCTTGGTATATACTTTCTATACCTAATGATTATAATAATGTTTTGATAACCTCTGGTCGAGGTCATGTTTCTTGGAAATATGCTGAAACAACAACTAATACTACATTTTCTCTTCCAGCTTTACCAGCTGGAGCAACATCGGCACTATTTTACTTATATGCTATAGAAGATGCTACCACCCCTTCAGCAAAAACGGTAGAATTCATGGCATCATTAGTGCAACTCAACGACCCAGATAATTATATAGGTCTTGGAGCAGTATTAGTAGATAGATCGACAGACCCAGATACATTAACAATCTATAACACAGCCGAATATGGAAGAGTAGATATTAGTTTATTTGGAACTATATCTGGAATTGTAAATAAACATAAGCATATTGGTGGTGCAACAAATCCAAGCCCTATTGATTTATCAAAACATGTAAGAGGAAAACTCTCAGGAGATTATATTGAGAACTTGGATTTGGACAAAGTTACATCAGGTAGTTTGTCCGCAGATAGATTACCACAGATTGACCATAGTACTTTATCTAATATTGGAAGTCTATCTCATAGCCAAATTGATACACTTTTAGCTTCACTGACTTCTTTACCAGATAACTATAGATTATCAGACATTTCTTTAGCCAATAGACTTAAAATTGTACTTGCTTTAAAAAGATTAGGCACATTATCTAATATTGAAGCTACTCAAATTAATGCTATCTTTTATGTGCCGAATAGTACTTCTCAACCATATGAGGCAACTGGAATTCCAGCAGGAATTAATCAAGCTACAATTGATAGAGTTAATAAAAGGCTTGAAGGCACAAATGCATCTACAATATCTTCAGATAATATTGTTTGGAACACATATGAGGACTTTGATAGGGCATGGAAAGCTGCTCAAGCAAGAGTAATAGCTAATAATCCATTATCCGAAAATATAGCAATAACCGCTCCTAAAATTTATTCAACTGGTTCTGTATCAGCAATAAATACTGTTACAATCACAGGAACTGGAACATCTTGGACATCTTTGGTATTGCCAGCAAGGATTGGCTTTGGATCTACAAACTCAAATTCTATAACAACATGGTTTAATATTTCTTCAATTACTAATAATACAACATTAGTATTAACTTCATCGGCAGCTGGACAATCAACTGGAAATTATGTAATTGAGCAAACATCAGGCGTAAATGGATCTATAACAATTGATAAAACACTCAAATATCTTGGAATTTTAGACACAAATTTGCAAGACGCTAAGTGGAAAGATGGATATTTATTTACAGACAAAAAAACAAAGACTTCAGTTGTTCCACCCCCACCCCCTGTCTTATCTGCACCAGCGTATTATAATCAATTCAATGAAGATTATGATATCGCTAGGTATTTCTATAATCAGTTTACTACTACGCAAGATTGGACTGAGAGATCTAGAATTGGCATTGGTTTTGGATTCAATGTAGCTTCTGTACCTGGAAATGTTTATGTTTATTTGACTCTTTCTTCTGGTGGGACTGCAAAAAGTATAATGTCCGATGGAGTAGCTACAACAATCAATATTTCTACTCCTGTTCAAATTCTTTCTAAAGATAATACAGACCCAAAGACAAGATTATATGTAGAAAAAAATCTTTCTGAATTTGGTCTAACCGAAGCTCAATTGGCTTCAGTTTCAGGAATTGGCTTTGTTTGGGATACGGCAGAATTTTGGGATGGCAATGAACTAAATTTTTATTTACTACATCCAAGAACTGATGAAATTATAGCAGTCTCGACTCAAAGTAGTTCAATTAATGCAGCAATGAATACATTGCCGGACCCAACATCTTCTGTATTTATTTTTAATGATACATTATTTAATACATATGCCACTTTAGTTTTTAGATTAGATACAAACAGTACAACTACTACTTTTGATCAGGTTATTTGGGATGCAACGATTCCTTCTGGAACTAGTTTAAGAGTTTACACAAGAACTGCAAATGTCGAATCTTCATTAGGAAGTTACTTAACAAATGAAATAACACAAGGAACATGGACTGTTAGTCCAAGTTCAAATACTGGAAGATATTTTGATATCATTGTTAATTTGTATTCTAATAGTTCTAAAACTTTAGCTCCTACATTAGATAGATTAGTCTTGGCTTATAATGGCCTTGGTGCTTCTGCTCTAAAAATTTGGAATAAGTACGAAACTGATATTTCAACTGCTCAAACTGGATGGTTTTCTACTGCAAAAGAATACGAAAATATTACTTTTGGATCAAATACAACAGATGTAGATTTTCCAGGCAAAACAGTTAACTTTTTAACTATTTCTAATACAGCTGAAATTGGTAAGTGGAGATACTTAAGGAAGAATAATGCTCTTCAGTCTTCTTTATTGGATGCTAGTGATGAAGTAGTGCTAGAAGATGGTATTGATATTTTATCTTTGAGTTCATATCAATCTCCAGTTCAAGTTTGGAGAGGGTACAGCGAATATGGGTTTTTAGAACCAAGATATTATGAATCAGTTGGGACTTCATTATTATTTGCTGACACTAAAAACGATAGAGTTGTAGAATTTGATTCTTCAGGAGCAATAACAAAAATCTATCAAGGCAATTTAAGACTAAAAAGAGAAACGAGAGATTTTGTATTATTAAATTCATATTACAATCCAAATGTAGGTAAATTATATATCAATTTTTCTCAATATGTTTCTATCACATCAGCAGCAAATGCTACATTGGTTTCTGGTAAACAATCTATCAAACTCTCGGAAACTGGTGTAAGTGTTGTTTTATTTAATCCTATTGATGGAAAATCTGCTTCTATTGTTGCTACATTTAACACTTCACTAAAAACTAAAATAAATTCGTGGGGTTCAGATGTAAAATTAATTGTTCAAAATGGTGCTTTCTCTTATGTAGGTAGTGACGGTGGTACTTTAACAGATGGGACTACAACTACTACAGATATTTGTCAAGCTTTGAATTTTATAGAAATTTCAAGTAATACATCATTAGCTGGAGAGGGTAAATGTCTAAATGGTATCAGTCAGTATACAGAAACTATTAGTGATTTTGCTGATTTTAATAAAGATGGTCAAATTATAACTTCATCTTTATATGGTCCAGATCAGACATTATTGACTGCTAGTAACACTTTAACTATCAATGTTTTAGTTGGGAATATTTATATGACAAATATTCTTGAGCCTGTTCACGCAACAACTAATAAATATGGATATTACATTGTCTCTAACATTTCAGATGATTCAATTGTTGCGTTAAACTCTCTAGGTGAAACTGTATGGAGTGTACCAAGCACTGTATGCCCATTTGTTGAAAATAAACTTGGTGGAGCAGTAGAATTGTCAAGTGAGAATCTGCTTGTTGCACTCCCATCTGCTACTTCTGATAATGCCGGTAGAATCTTAGTGCTAAATAGAATTTCTGATAATACTATTTTAACTTCTATAAACGTAAATGGAGATGCAATCAAAGCTATTGAAGATCCAAATTATGATTCTTATTGGGTAATTGTCGATGATGTTAAAAATGACGGTAAGCAGTCAAGATTAATTAAACTTAACTCAAGCGGCGAATTGACATACTCATGGGGTGTAGGTACTTTAACTCACCCAACAGGTTTAAAAATGCTAGGAAACTCTACTTTAGTGGTATCAGAATAAAATGCAATATAAAATTCATAAATATCAAAAGCTATTAACAATTGAAAATAATGGTCACAAATTTGAAATAGAATTAATTAGCGCTCCAGATAATTTCTCATTGTTAGAATCAGAGTCTTCATTGTTTTTGATTAACGAAGATGTCAAATGCACAATCGAAAAAGATGATAATAAGCTTAAGTTGACGTTTAATAATGAAAATTTTAGATCTTCAGCTGCTGGTATTATTTTTAGAAGCATTTCTTCTTTTAATAATGTAAATGAAAATTATTCTGTTATCAATTTTGGTAATAAGTCTTTAAGAGCTATTGGAAACGATCTACATATTGAAGTTGATAAATCTGGATTAACAGTTCTTAGATTTATGTCACTTACTTCTACTTTAATTTTCGAAGAAGTAACAAGTGAATTTAAATCTTCTTCTGTGTCCGCTTTTACTGCATTAACTTCACCATTAAATATTTCTGTTGGTCAGAGAGATCCTGAATTTGCAATTGGTGTTTATGATAAATTTAGCAGTAATGCTTTTAGTAGACCAAGAGATATTAGACATGGCAATCCAGTAATTTCAACTGTTCCTACCCACGGTCCCGATTTAACTACAGCAGAATTAGACGCAATTAATGAAGGCATTGGATTTGACAAAAGAACAATTTATTTCAAAATAGTTTCAGATAGAGTAGTAGAACCAGCAATTACTCAAGGTGAAAAGTCTGCTTTAAAACTTAAATTATCTCTCCCAGCCGGTTTGGATACAGTAAAGGATCCAATTAGCTTATCTATGTATTTTGTTGAACATGATAGTGCTTTAAATCCAACAATGTCGATTTATGTAGCTTCCTTTGACTTTCATAAAGAAGATACAGTCAATTATGTCGATGGATTTATGTTAATGGATGTTTACTGCCCAATGATCATTCAAGAATCTATGCCTATATCGTTTGGAATCGTATAGGTAAAAATCTTGTAAAATTGGAATTAATAGGCAAGAAATCTCTATTTTTCATTGCCTATTTTAGGAATCAAACATGCCAATTAAAGCTCAATTAGTTCTTCCAGATAATCTGAGAAGCACATATTTACGTTCAAATTTTTTAGATTCAGGTGCAGTTTATAACACAAATAAACCTGCGTTAACTTCTGCATTAGATGCTAACAATCATACAATTACATTAAAGTTTGAGCTTTTAGATACTGTTAATAGAGAACCAGTTGCACTTCAAAAGATTGTTAGCCTAGAAATCTCCAACGACCCAGAATTCAGTAACCAGTCAACTGTTAAAATTGAAAACTGGCCAAGCGCAGGAAATTATTCTTCAAGCACTGACTATACATTAAATTTAAATTCATTATATTTTTTCAGCTCTAGTTCAACTGTAGAGACTTCAAGGACAACTGCTGCTGGAACAGGTCTTTATGTAATCAATAACTGGCCATTATCTGCCACAGGCGGATTGTCAACAGTTTATGTCAAAGCTTTAGTTCAATCAACTTCTGGTGAACAAGCTAGTTATCCAGAAGGCTATGCAATATATGATCAAATTTCTTGGGAGGGAGAATTACCATCTACTCCAGGAAGACTAATTGCTGATACTAATAAAACTGGATTTACAGGCGCTCAATCTTTATTTCACTTTAGATCAAGTTCGGAATCTTCAACTGGCATTTATGGATCTGGAGTTAGCTCGTATATTGGTGACATTTTTGAAATTTCTTATGACACAGGGGTTTTGAATTTACTAACGACACGTTCGAATAATACTACTGGTAATTTTAGATCTATGGTAAATAATGTTGCTGGTACAAACCTTCCAACAACAAGCTATAAGATTAACTACGCTGCAACTACATACACTTCAGAATCATTGACTTTAGGAACTTCTATTGCCCTGAATTCATCAAGAAGAGGTGCATTTTTCTATGGTAACAATGGGTTTTCTTTAGTAGGCTCTGATCTTTCAGTTTTGTCTCAGTCCAAGATTAATTTAACTATATCAAATACTGCAGCTGAATATAAGATCTTTGCAAAACTTTATTATTTAGATTTAGCTTCAAACCCAGGCTCTTCTCAGGAAATTGTATGTTCAATCACATCAATTCCGAATGCATATCCAGTTGCTAAATTATATAAAGTTGTCAATGGAGTAGATTCCGTAGAAAATCAAACTACAAATCTTCCATTGCACCTCAGAGATTTAATTCTTCAAGGTGGTTTATTTGAATGCTATCTTTCAAAAACTACAGATGATCAATATATTGTTGAATTTTATTGGACAGCCACTGACAATCAAAGTTATTTATTAGCTTCATCTTTAATTCCAGAATTTACAGTTGATACGATTAAATGTGGTTATGGTGCTTCTATTAACGCCCACGATGGTACTGTAACGATTGGTGAAATTGCATTAGTAAAGGGCAATGCTTATCTCAATGCTGACTTGGGTGATTGCAAAGTTGATGACAAACATCCTTTAAATTTTCCAACTGTTAATGTTACTAGCTGGGTAAATTCAGTTAATATTAAAAATGAATGGACTCTTTATTCTGAACCTTTAATTGGATCAAGTTCACCAATTACTTTAGCTACTGGACTTACAGTTAACAAATTAAATTCTTCTGAAATCGTAGAGTATCAATTAAATAAGCCTACTATGTCTTCAAGAGCTGTAGTATACACAAATATTGATCATAATTCAGATACTTATTATGTAGTTTTTAGCACAGATCCAACAGTTAATGCATCTGATAGTACTCTTTTAAGACCAATGATTACAAGATGCCTTCCTGATTACGTGCCTACTCATGAACCAATTAATACTACTACAGTTGCAATTTTCTTTGATGCTAAAAATTCTCAAGTTTTGTTAGTAGAGAGAATTTATTCAAATGTTTCTACATCTCAAGTTTTATGTAAATATAATCCTAACGATACAGATGATTATGCTATTTATATTACTGATGAACATCCTGTAGGTTATAAGGGACAATTAAATAAATCAAATGCTGATGGTACATGGATTATCTTAAAAAGAAATAATGAAATCAAGGGATCCATTCTTTTATCGAACAAAATTTGGACTTACAAGAATGGTTTGGGATATTATGTAGCTACTGGGTTTGTTGGATCTACATTTGGTTCAGGAAGCTCTATTGTTAATAATTTTAGTGTATATGGTTTGCCAAGATTAATTTCTGATGATAGTTTAAACAATGCAACTATCAGACACTTTTTGAAATCAGATACTGGAAGTGGACAAATTAAACCATGGCTTGGACAATTTTTATTAGCAGGTAGTACAGATTTCCAAGGGTGGGACTACAAGATTCCATATACTGAATTATCTCCTATTTCTATCAAAGCTACTACGAATGGCATCAATATAAATATCTTAGCAGCACCTTCTGTTATTGATGGCTATACTTTATCTTCGGGAGATTTAGTTTTAGTTAAAGATCAGCTCGATAAATATCAAAATGGAATTTATAAAGTAATTAACCCTGGAAGTGGACTTAATGGTTCTTGGGTTTTAGATCCTTCAACAACAGCATCTAGATATCAGCCTTATGCAATATTAAATGGAAATGTTAATGGTAAAACATATTGGTATTTAGATTATCCAGATAATTATTCAAATCAAGAGTATTATCATTACAAATCAACAGTATTTACCAAGAAAATTACGTTTGGATCTTTATCTTCCTTTTATTCAGCTATCAACCCTACTTTACTTGAAATTAAAGCATTATGGGCATCTAGAGCTTTACCATCTGAATCTATTAATGTAAAGTTTAGATTCTTTTCAAATAGTAATGAAGAAATTGGATCTTCTAAGACAGATTGGTTTACTTACGATCTTGCACCATTATTGACAAGTGGTGTTTCAGCAGCCTATAATGATTTAATACAAAAGATTTTAAGTTACGGGACATACAGTGTTGGAGCTTTTGCAACAGATGACATTCCTGTAACTAATCCTGAAGATCCATTGCCGACAGAATCAAGACCTTTAAATATCACTGCAAATGAAAAAGTTTGGGTCGCAATTAGACTTCCTATGGGTCTTACATTAGGTACTTCAAATTCTAAAGAAACTACAGAATCTGAAGTTATTTCAACTGGAGATTTTGCTGGTTGGAATTTAGCACCTAGGCTATGGTTTAAGATGTATTCTAAAGCAGTATTGAGGGAAAGAAATAAAAGAGATAATTTGTATTTGACAGGTAGAGTAAGAGCTTTATCGCATGCAAATATCAGCTCTTCTGCATCTATACTTTCTGATTCATTAAAAGTTGATATTACACCACCATCTTTTGTTGACAATAAGCCAGTGATTGAATTTGTTGACAAAACTACGGTAAGAACTGCTACAGTAAGAATTAAAGCTAATGATTCTTCTTCTGGTGTCTTGGCATTTAGATTTGGTAAAGAGACTGACTATGGAAATGTTTCTTATACTCCTTGGCAGTCCTGGGAACAATTTGATCAGTCTGGAAATGCTCAATATGTAGTTTATCTGTATGGTTCTAGTTCTACTAATAATTTTGGCATTTCTGAAACAGTAACTTCTAATATGAATGCTGGAATGATTGGTGCTAGGAAAATCTGGGCACAAGTTATTGATTTCATGGGTAATATTTCAGAATCATTCCCTTTGACAGTTTTTGCTCAAGGTCAGGCTATTGTTGATACTACACCTCCAACTGGCAATGCAAGTTTCTATGACACATCGAATAATCTTGATTTAAGTTATGTAAATTCTTTAAAATCAACTGTCAAATTTACTGCAAATGATAGAGTTTCAGGTATTAAGGATTTCAGATTCCGCACCGTAAATTCAAATGGATATACTTCTTGGTCAAATTGGAATTCATATAAGAATATCAATAATTTTTCATTATCTTCCGGTGATGGTAGAAAGAGTTTACAATTCCAATTAAGAGATTATGGAAATAATATATCTCTTCAGGAAAATATCTGGAGTAAACTATATGAAGCTAGCTCAAGAGGAATTGTTTTTGTAAGTGCAGATTCTTGGCAAAAAACAGGAGTGTATTCTGAAACTTTATTCTTTGGTGGAACTAAACAAACTCAGTATTCAAATATGAGTCTTATTGAATCCACTAATGGTAATTTTGTAGCTAGAACTGCATTTTATATCAAGTCTAATACTACCGGAAGAATTTTATCAGCAAGAACAAATGATACTATTGTCATTAATGGAACTGCACTTTCTTATGTAGTTGATCCATCTTCTGGACTCATCGTTTTTGCTTCAGCTATACCTCTAGGGGTGCAAATTACATGTACAGTTACAAGAAACTCTGCTATTCTTTATTCCTGGGATGATTCTGTATTTAAAAAAGCTTTGGATCTTGGTCATTATGGAGAAATTTGTATTACAGCAGTCAAGTCATATGTAAACGGAATTATTTTAGGCACAAGCAAAGGCTCAGTTTATTTATATGATGGTATTAAGCTAACAGGACCAATATTCACAGCTTTTGATGGTATTGCTTTGCCTATTACCTCTATTTTAATTCATCAGTATCTACATGAATCTGAATTTTATGTTTATGTTTCCACTGACAAAAAACCAAGATTATACAGATCGAAACTTTCTGAAATTTCAAGTAATGCTGCATGGCTACAAGTTGGCAACACAGGAGATTTAGCATTATCTTCTGGTGGTGCAATGTCATTAGTTTCTGCATTCAATAAAATATTTGTTGGTTGTAGATCTTCTAAAATGGTCAGATATGAAAGATTTATTAATGAATTAGGACTTGAATCAGAATTAGTTACTAGTACATCATTAATTAATCAAAATTTAGGATTAACTGAAACATCATTGCCAGCAATTAGGACTTTAGCTGCATCTGACAATCAAGTTTTAGCTGGTTTAGATGGAAGGCCTGAAATTTATAGTTATGTTGAGACAAGTGTATTAAATCCATCTAATGTTGATAAATGGATGCAAGTTGAGTTTGATGAAGTTTTTGCTAGAGATCCTTATCCTGCTCAATATTATTTTAGCTCTTCAACAAGTTATTTAGGAAATTCTACACAAAGATCTTCTTCTGCATTATCTTTTAGTCCAATTATAGATGATAATTATATTGGATCTATCAGAAATTATATTGCTTTAGACACTACATCTTCTTCAACAGCATTGTTTTCTTTTGATTCTGGAAGTGACTGGGAATATTTATGTAATTCTTTGAAGCCAATTTACACTAATCCATACAATGCTAAGGTTGCAACTACAGAGTTAATTACTTTATCTGGTGTTCAAACAATTGATGGAATTATATTAAGCATTGGTGATAGAGTTCTTGTTAAAAATCAAACTAATCCAAATGAAAATGGATTATATGTAGTTTCCTCGACTAGCTGGGTAAGAGATTCAGCTTTTGCCACAGGTGCATCTAATATTACTGCTGGTTGGGCAATTAATGTTGATTATGGAAATAGAAATACCAAATCTTTATGGATTCTACAACCTGCAGCAGATTATACATTTGCTACTGGATCATTTGTTTTTGATAAATATAAGTACACTATTGATTTAGATCTACAGCATGTTTCTGGCACTGGTAAACAAGCAATTGAGGTTTCGGATGGTTTTTATAATTATACTTTAAGATATGATTCTACAAAAATGTATCTTGAAAATGGAACAACTACTTCTGAGATTTCTTACTACCCAACAATCAATGGAATTCAAAAATCAAATATTATCAAGATTTGGAGTTTTTCAAATAATAATACAGAAGATACTGGTCCTTATTGGGAGACAACAAATTCTACAGCAATTAATGAAGATTGGTTCGCTGGAAAATATGTAGTACCTGTTGGAGATAACAAGAAAGCGGGTACTCCTGTCAGTGCTGGCAATGAGCAGTATTTAAATGTTCAATTAGATTCTAGTTTTAACTATGGAAATCCATTTATCTTCTGGTCTAATACTGATTTATTTAGTTCTGATTTTACTACTCAATCATTAACAACTCCTAAGACGATGATTGTAGATGAAACAACTAGAGTTAAAATTAAGTTGAGATTAGTTTACAATACTCCTCTATATGAAAATGCATCAGAAGCAAAAATCAGGATGTATTGGTCATCTCATTCTAAGCAAGATTTAAACTATTGCGAAGTTCCTCTTGAGAATAAATCTGCAAAATATTACACATACGAATTCTCTCCATCATGGAATGGCGAAGTTAACTACTTGGCTTTCGAGTTTGCTAATTTCGAAGAAAATCTAAGGCCTAATAATATCTATGTAGATTATGTTATGATTTATGACAACGATTTACCAAATTCTATTACTCAAAATCCTACATCTATAAGAATTGGTGTAGAAAATAGAGATTTAAAGATTTGGTATGGTGGTAACGTTAATCCAGTATTTAGTAAAGTTAATTGCTTAGTATCGAAAAACAGTGCTGAATATATCAAATTAGGTAAAATTGATTATAGTGAAGCAGCTTCTAAGTTTATTTATGGACATTTAAATTTCTTGTATGGTGAATCTTTATCTCCATCAACTAAGAAGATTGATGATTTCCATTTGACATGGAGATTCCCATCTACTGGCGGTGTACAAAAACTAGTGCATCATTTAGGTACTCTTTATGCTTTGACTGATGGATTATTAACAACAAGATTATCTGATAATCCAATTGATAGAATGAGTAAAACATTCAAATATATTGCGGAAAAAGAAATTTGGGTACAGGAAGATGGAGTTATAGCTAGGGAAATTATTAATAATGACACCAAGGGTATGATCAGACCTTTATTAGCAATAACTCACAATAATATTTTAGTTGTGTCAGGTCAATACGAAAGCATAATTGTCTAATATGTCTCAAGATAAGAAAACCAGAAAGTCCAAAAAAGCCAAAGATGTAAATATTACTTCTACACCTGAGATAAATGAAGTATCTACATTAGCTGTTCAACCAAGTAACTTTTTTGATATATATAGTTGGATAGACTCTCCATCTGCACTTCCTAAATGTGAAGTTCTTGAGAAAGTATACACATATCCTAAAGCTAGCGTATTTCTTGATACAAAAGCCCCTCAAGGATATGTAATTATCAATCAAAATGAAGATTCTGGTGGCATATTCGTACATCAGTTTTCTGCATTTGCTTCTTCTTCATCTTCCGACAATACGACAACTAATGCAAGGACTTTAACAAAGAGATATGAAGCCTGGAGCTATACACCAAATATAGAACAAGAAATTAAATCTGTAACAGTCAAATTAAAGAAAAGTGGTACTATTTCTAACACTGCAAATGGGTTTAAGTTTTACATTTATTCTGATAGTGCTGGTAATCCAAGTAGTATCATTGCAACATCATCTTCTTCATTTACATTTGCAACTTTAACAGACACTTTGGCAGATTATAAATTTGATGTAGTGTATACTCTGTCTCAATCAACTAAATATTGGTTTGTAATTGAAATTGAAGTATTTCCTCCAACTTCAGATAATGCTAGTATTTACATAGCTTCACAAACAGATTCTAATAATAATTTTGCATATTCTTCTGATAACCTTACATGGCAAAAAAGTTCTGGTAGAGCATATTACATTTTAGAAGGAGAAAATTCATCTTCTTTGTCTGATACTACAGTTGCTTATGACATGCTAGATAATCCCATTAGAGTTGCTAATAATTTTGGTGGTTCTGAAAATGAAAGTTCTTATGAAATCATTGGCTATGGTGGAGTTCAATATTTAAACAAATCTTTTGATCCAATTTCAGTTTCAAGTCAAGGAGTTGCTACATATCCTTCAGTTGCATCCATTATTATTGGAGCGACAGCATCAACATCTAAACAATATTCCGTTGAAGTAAAATTGACTCCAGATTCTGATTGGTTATCCGTATATAGAACTATAGCTGACCCATACTCTTATGAATTTTTAAAGTATACATTTAAAGATCCAGTTCAAATCTCAAACATCAGAATTTCATATAGAGGCGATTATTATGCAGGTTCTAATTTAGGTAAGATTACTATTTCAGGATATGATGATCTCTCAGGAATTTCAAGTTTTCAAGCATCTCATTATGCAGATTTCAGAGATGTAACAGATTTTCCATCCGCTGATCTTGAGGGTTGGGTTAGTTTTGAAGAAGGTATTTCAACTTTTGATTGGTTACTTTCTAATACACCTAGAATTTGGACAGAAAAGGCTACATCGTCCGACAGTCCTTTTACTAAATCTTTGGCTTTTGGATCTAAAATTGTATCTGTAGCAAATAATAAAATTTATAATTATTCTAGCAATGTTTTATCAACTGTATTAACATTAGCTGCAAACGTTGAAATTACATGTTTAGTAAACCATAATGGCAAACTATATGCTGGAACAAATAATGGTCTTGTTTATGAATCAGCATCAGGAACTTCATGGGCATATATTAATCCACCTGTGTCTTCCTTAGATCCAACACCAATATATACTCTTCCTGTTACATCTTTAGCTTCTTATAGGGGTTTGCTTTGGATAGGCACACGTTCGAACCAGACTTTTAAGGCTGCTGTGTATTCATGGAGTGGAACTTCTATTGATAAAAGAAAAGAATTTGTTGAATTAGAAGTTTCTACTTTAACAGCAGCTTATGCAAATTTATATGTTGGTTTAAGTGGTAAAGATGGTTTTGGAGATGCATCTGTTTATAAATTTGATAATAGAGATTGGTCTTTAGCACTTCAGTCAGATTATGATCAAATTGATGTTTTATATTTTTCTTCAGCAGCTAATCTAGTTTTTGCTGGATTTAGAACTGGTGATATTTATTCATTATCATTCGATACTACTAACAATCCAGTTTCATGGAATAGATTGTATGAAACGGATAATGGTTATTTTTACGGTATTAATGACGATTTGACTGGCGGATATGTCTGGTTTACTGCTGATAAAGAAGCTATTGGTTACAAGTTATCTGATAAATCTTTTAGTTCTGTCGCATATCCAGAGTCTAATAATAATGGTATTGATATCACATATAGATCTTCTACATTAGATTCTTATAAGCTTTTTGATAACTATACTCAAAAGATTTCTGTTTTTTCAAATAATATTAATTTTACAAATCTAGATACCAACCCATTATCAGCTACGTCATATTATAATGTCACAATTGAAGGTTATATCAAATCTGATCAATCCGATTCATATGACTTTAGATTGGCTACAAATATTGGAGCTAGAGTTTATTTGGATGATGTATTAGTGGCAGATTCTTGGACAAACAAGACTGTAGTAAGCAACACTGTTTTTACTAAATCTTTAACAAGTACTAAGTTTACAAAAATTAAAATTATTGGATTTGTAGATACAGTCTCAACTCCTTCTCTTGAATTAGCATGGAAATTATCAAATGGAAGTACATATGTTGTAATTCCAAATACTAATTTATTTAGAAGAAATTCGGCTTCAGATATTTTTAGATTCTCAACAAATACATATGCGACATTGAAAGATGGATTTGTTTATGAATTCGATTCTTCCTCAGTAACTGGATCAAGCAAAGAAGTTTTTGTTAGATTGAAAGATGTGGCTGGAAATTATCATTCATCAAATCCTAGCTTAGTTAATTTAAATAATAATCAATATGAAAAAAATATATATATCTATGACAATATTAAACTAGGTAATCCGACAGTTACAACAGGCACTACAACAATTTCAATTTCTCAAGGAAAAATTTATCAAGTTGGTACTGACAAGAATCTTAAAGCAACATTTGTTTCAAAAGATATCTCACCTTTATATGCGCCAGATAGAAAAATTTCAGTATCAGGTTTTTACACAACAGAACCATTTTATATTTCCACATTAACAAGGTGGGATGATTTAGTAGTATATACTACAACACCAGCTGGCTTGGCAATAGATTCAGGCTTAGATTATGGTACAGAAATTAGAATTTACCTGAGGAGTTCTGATACAGAGAACGGATTACTCTCTACTGATTGGGGAGATCCATATTCTTATGGAACTATTGGTAATAGTGCTAATGCAGGTGTTCATATTGGCACTTATGATATTTCAACAGTTACAGGTAAGTGGATGCAATTTAAGGCAGAATTAGTATCATCTTCTCCAAATTCTACTCCAACATTAAGAGGTGTAAGTTTTTCTTATATTGCTGCAAATTCATCTTATTTCTTTACTAAATTATTTGATACAAGCGTTGAATCTTTATCGACAGTATCTCCTGAATTTAGAAGAGGTCTTTTAACAAGTAATGAGATACCAAATGGTGGAAGAATAGTATATGGATATACTACAAACAGTGATGCTGTAGCTTCATTTGATTTTAATAGCTATACCATCATCGAACCAAATAAAGTCTTTGAGATTTCTGAACCAGCATCAAAGATTAGGTTTGGAATTCTATTTGTATCTGTAGGCTTAACACCAGCGATTGTAAACGATTTTGCGGTACAACTTGACTTGGGTGAAGAAGACCTTAAATTCATGGATTAATATGTCAAAACGAACCAGTATTTATAAGTATCTCTATCTTGAATTAGGAGATAAATGGTATCCAGGTTACGATTATGAAAATATGCTTACTGCTGAAAATCAATTGCAGGGCTTATATAAATTTATTGGAACTGGAGTTATTGAAGGCTGGGAAGTTACTAAATTATCTGACTATATTTTAGAACAGAAATCATTAATATCAGCATGGCGAAACGATCCAGATTCAGAATTAGGACAGAGATATTTAGCATTAGGTTTGAGACCAGATGCCCAAGTTAGAGCAGCTACAACAGAAAATATTGTAAGCTTATCAGGCTTACTTACAATAGATAATGTTGTTTTAGTTTCTGGTGATAAAGTCCTAGTAAAGAATCAATCAACAGCATCTCAGAACGGCATTTATACTGTTTCTGCTGGGGCTTGGGCAAGATCTGATGAGCTAAATTCACCCGTAGATTTTGTTTCAAATTTTATTGTTTTAGTAGGTGAAGGAAATGTATATTCTGATACTGTGTGGGTTATGTCTAGTCCACCTATATCTGGAGTGGTCGTTGGTTCCACAAGTATTTACTTTGAAGATGCTTTTAAACAAGTAATTAGAGTAACACCAGGATATGGAATTGTAGACTTATTTTCAGCAAGAACATATGAAATTTCTTATATCAGGCATCAAGCTGAAAGTATTTATTATGTTTGGGCTGACAAAAGTTTATGTTTAAATTCTGAAGGCATTTGTGCAATTGTCTCTGTTGATAATGAATTTTATGATAGTATTTCAGAAGCTACATATCTTGCAGATGTTACATTTACTTCTGACCCAACATCAGGTATTTCTACAATCTATTCAATCGAATATGGTGAAAGAAGAAATAACCTTAAGAATTTAGCTTCTGCATTAGAGGATGCTTTAAATAAGGCATTTTATAGGCATGTCCATTTAGGTAATTCCAACACACCTTCTAAAATCTTATTATCGACTCAATTGATTTTAGATTGTTATGCCCCTACATCCTCTACGATTTTTGATGTTAAAGCTCAATCAGAATTACCATTATCTCAAAGAAGCAATTTTATCTGGTCTTCGTCAAATTATGGTTTACCAGAAGTTCGATTGAATAATATAAAACTTGATGAAACTGAATATACATTAAGCCCGACAACGGGAAGAATTTTTCTTAAAAATAGTTTAGAGACTGGAAATATACTTCAATTAGTACTTCCATTGTCAAGTCAAAAATATCTATTTCCTAATACGGATGAAACTACTGCATTTTCGGGAGTTATTAAATTAACTGATGGCAGTACACAAACAGTTAATAATCAAACAACCTATAAGACTTTTTCATGGTCTGATCTCTACTATCATCCAGCATCAGTTTATTTAAAAGATGTATTAATCGATCCTAAATTTTATACTATCAACTCAAATCAAGGCACAATTGTTTTTTCGTTAAACTTGCCTTCTTATTCAACTTACTCTTTGTCTGATGTTTCTTTAATGATAGAGTCTTTAGGTAGAGAAATTCAATCAAAGTTATCTGGAAAAAGAATAAAGGACATTAATGCTAATACTTTCTCTAGAGGCAAATTAAACAGCAAAAGAATAGCTAAACTCGATCATGTTGGACAAAATAGATATAAAGAAATTGCTTCTACTAAACCTAATTTAAGATTATTCTCTGAAGGCAATAAGACTATTTTTTATCCTGAAGTTCTTAGTAATGATCTTCAATACAATTCAAAGCTATATTTTTTAGGCTCATCTAAGAATCTTACAGCCAAAAGTAAGTTAATTTCTACAAAAACTGGACTTTTACAGTCATCTACATATCTTGATAATTCTTATATGTCTTCTTGGAATATTGACAACGGTTATATCAAAGATGTTCAAGATGAGATTCTTCAAGCTGATGATTTTACCAATTATTTTAAGAGAATTTATGTTCTTTCTTCTAATGGTAAGCTTTACAGATCATCTAATAATGGGATTGGATGGACAGTAATCAAATCCCCAATAGAAGGCAATAATACAGTACCAGTAGTAATAAATGCATTCTCAGTTTCTAGCCAATGGGAAGAAGTTGAGCAAGGTATTCTTCTTGTTAAAAAATGGTACACAAATATTGTTATTGGCACTAATTTTGGTGCATATTATGTTAGAATTTTAGAAGGCCAGACTGAACAAGATTGGGTTTGGACTAAGCTTTCTAGAATTAAGGATACTAACGGTTCACCATCAACATTCTCAAGTGTCAATTCTATTTTAGATATGACCTTGATGTCTACAACTACTGATCCTGAAACTAAAATTACCACTAAATCATTTTCAAATGTACTTTTCATTGGTGCAAATAATGGATTTTATATTGGAAATTATGGAGAGGTTCAAAAATATTCTTCTGATATAGTCAAGCATATTTATTGGATTCAGGATGGAGTAGCAAATCAAAATCTAAATAATATTATTTGGGCCACAGATACCTCTGCCTGGATAACTCAATCAGCATATTTTGAGGCCACAGATACTTCTACAAATTGGTATCAGCCTTTAGCATTAACTACTCCTTCGTATGCAGATTGTTTAGTAGCAACGACTGGAAACGTTATTTTGACTGCTGGCTCAACTCCTCAAATTGTAGATGGCATAACGCTGGCAAATAACAATAGAATTCTCGTTAAAAATCAAACAAACCCGATTGAAAATGGTATATATGTTTGCACCAATGCATCTTCAAGAATTTGGGCAAGATCTGCAGATACATTTACATCATCAAAAAAGGTTGGAATCACTTCTGGAACCATTAATGGATCAAGTGAATGGGTCTTAGAAAAATCATCTGTAGGAAACTTTGGCACACAAGCTAATTACTGGAAGATTTTTAAATTTAAGATTTTTGAGAATCTATCTTCAGTCATTAAAGATATCGACAAAAGACCTGGATATGCTAATTATTATATAGCTCATAATATTGGAATTTCAAAAATCACTGAAACATTTGACTATTTAGCTCCTGTTCGTACTAATTTGAACTGGTATGCTTATAATGGAACAATTGAATGCATCGATGTTTTGAATCAGTCTGGTAGTTCCTATGAATTAATTTACACAGGGTCTGACAGAGGATTGTATGTTTCTACTCAATCTCTTTGGGATAATACATTAAGTTATGATAATTGGAAAAGACCATATAATCAGTTTTTCTCAACAGATCAATTATCTATTTATGATGCTTATACTTTAGATGAAATTGCAGCAGGATACACTGTCAATGCATCTAATCAATCTATAACATTTGATACTAATAAAAACCTTTGGGACGCATTTGTTTATGAAAGAGAGTATGTAGATTTTTATGTAAATTCTTGGACAGGTAATGGGTCATCAGTGGTAGTTTATTACAAAGATAAACCATCCATCTATCCATATACATTAGATCCAACCCTTGGTAAAATTTCTTTCTTATCATCATTATCTAAAGCTGATAAAAATTCTATAAAAGTTACTATTTCTAGACCAGGTGCTTATATTTCAAATGTCGGCAGTAATCCTCATGGCGAACAAATTAGGGCATTTGTTATCGATGAAAGCCCTGTTGCAAAATTATCTAAAGATTTTAACCCAGAAGACTTAAATATTTATCTAGATAAGCCAACAGCACTGAATAGCACAAATACATTAATTGAAATTAGATTATCAGCAACTATTAAAGAGATTTTTACAATCAATGTTGATCCTGAATCTTATGAAATTACGATACCCTATGCTAGATCTTCAAGTGTAATTTATTTTGCTGGCTCTACTGTCCATGTAATTTCAACTAAAAATGTTTTGGGTATCGAAGATTTAATAACTTTAAATCAAAACAAACAAACATATCATTTAAGTTCTGTTGATAATGCTAATACTCTGCAGCTTTCTTTAAATATTCAAACTACCTTGGGTGACATTTTTAAGAATTTTTCCGAAAGCCCAACATTAGGAGAAGATGAAAGAGGTTTAGTAAAGACTCTTTTAGCAAGTTCATTAAACCCAAATATCTATGACACTAGAGCTTCAGACTCTAGCTCATATTCTGGAAACGAACCAAGTGCAGATGAACAAACATATAATCCTAAAGTAATTTATTCAATTTATAATCCATCTAAATCTGGCAATGATATGAAGATTGCCACCGATGCTGGAGTATGGAATTATAATGGATCAAAGTGGGTATTGGAGTCAAATTTAAATGATGCCTCAAGAACTTATTACGTTAAGAGTTCAGGTTCAACTTTAAAATTAGGTGCAGATAATGGATTGTGGAATAAAAATACTCTTTGGTCACAATCTAGTTTATATACTCAAGCTCAATTCTCATATACTTCTGGCTCATGGTTTGGTGGTACATTTGAAGCTTTTGGAAAAGAAGATGGATTGGCTTTTATTAATGTTCCTAGTGGTTCGACAACATTCACATCTGATCATTATGATTTAGTTGATAATAAAAATGTTTATGGATTATATAAAGATCAATTTATTAGAATGTCAGTTGATTCTCAGGGCAATAATGTTCAGACAAAAGTGGATGCATTATATATCTGTGCTGAAGATGGCTTATATGGAGTGACGAGCGGTAACAGAGGCACAGCGTACTCTTCATTATTAGATGGCAGAGAAATGTTCGGAGGTACTAAATCTGTTAAATTTTATGATATCTTTAGACCTTTAGCAACACCTCCTGCTACTAATGCCCCGGTTCCTATGTTTATTCTTACATCTAATGGTCTTTTAAAAGTAAGAAACTGGAGATGGTGTGATCCGACAGAAAACGAATTAACATTTGAAACTGAAAATACATTTTTATCTGGTCTAAGTTGCAATTGCTATAGTCTCTATACTTCTGCTGGCACTCCTGGTAAAAGCAAAATATTTATCGGAACAAATGATGGTGTTTACAGATCTTTAAATGAAGGAAGTACTTTTGAGAAGTGTGAGAGAATTTTAGGTGGAAGAGTTAGTGTTTATTCGCTTGTCAATTTCTCCTCAACATATACTGAAAATTCTGTAAGTGTAACAAAACAGGTTATTTTAGCTGGTACAGAAAATGGTTTATGGTATTCTACTGATGATGGAGATACATGGTATTTAGCTGGTAACCCAAACGAATTTAACGCTTATCCAGTAGAATTTTCTTCAGCAATCAGCAATTCAATTTCATTTAATGCTGGATATCTTGCACAAACATTTAAGCCTGTTTCTGGACAAACTCAGATATTTAAGATTTCTGGATATTTTGAATTACAAAATCTTCAAACCAATCCATTATTTGAAGCATCTTTGAATAACACGATTACTGCTGCTATATATTTAACTGATGGTAACGGTGTACCAACTACCCCAATTGCTCTATCAAATAGCACAACAATAAATAATCTTATTTCGAATGGATTTTATAATACGTCAAATTCAGTAGGGTCAATAATTTCTCAAGGATATACTGGCAATTCTGGATTTATTTTGGCTGGTTTTTCAAGCAATTCAATTACTAACGACTTACTTCTTGCTAGAGATATTAAATACTCTGGATTCTACAGCATTAATCTTCCTGTAACATTGCCTAATTCGACATCTACTTATGCTCTTGTGCTACAAGAAAATAATGTTGGAGGATTGCCGATTGTAACATGGAAAAAATCTTCATCAAATAATCCATATACTTTCGGAAGAACATATTCAAGCAATAATGGAACATCTTGGTCAGCCTTAAATTCGGGTGATGATTTCTATTTTAAAGTTAATTTCACGGGTACAAATCAATATTCCGAAACAATTGAGGTTGCTGGACGAAATGATTCACTTAATGCAAACAATTGGCTTCTTGGTGATAGTTTAGGTGTTATTGTAAATGATAGTGGATACTTAACTACCGACTTTAAATTTGCAATGTCTATGGTGATTGATGATTCATATTCTATTCTTAATGCATTTGGAACATCTAATTTTGAGGCTGAAATTAATGGATTTATTGATAGAATTTATGATCGCACAGATTCTACAGTAGTTTCGACTTTATTCCCTAAAACATACACATCTCAATATGTTTTCAATAATAAGTCACAAGATAGAACAAATGGATTTATTAACAATAGAACTCAATTAAAATCTAATGTATCAGCCCTCAGACAAAATGGTATTAGTAGCACATTATTAGAGTCTGTTAACGCTTCAATTACTTCTATGAATCCTGAAGCAATTGTTGAATCTATTTTAAAAGTTAATGATGAGGCAAATAATCAGATAAGAGTTGGAGCAATTGTAGATTACTTGAATTCTATTAGCGCTCTTGGACTAGATGAATTAAAATCTTGGTATGCACAATCAGATTATCAAGAAACTTTAATCCCAAAAACTGCATTAAATGTAAATCCAATCACTCTTTCTTTAAATGGAATTGACACTTTTACATGGTCAACTTCAACTTATCCATATATCGAAGTAAGTGTAAATAATATTGTTCAATCATCAGGATTTAGCATTAACCCCTCTTTAGGTCAAATTACATTCTCTACGCCTCTTCTTTTAACAGATATTCTAAAGGTTGTTTTAAGATCAGATTGGGATGGTCAGGCAAATACCATCAAGTCATCAGAGAATATTAGAACTTATTTTGTGAGTAAATGGGCCAATTCTTATATTCCATTCTCAACTATTTTTGCTGATGGTAAGAATATATCAGAATATACTGCTGATGAAATTGTTACAACCGCTGAATCATCTTGGAATGATCTTGGAGTAAATGTTTATAGTTTCTTGTTAGGTAAATCAAACCTCAACAAAGATCTTCAAACAATTGGAACATCTAGAGGAAAATTTATTCATATTTCTACAGATGCCAATGCTCAGGATTTTGACACAACATTTGATTCTTTCTTACATGGCGGATCAAATAATCTTTTTAAAGCATCATGGACACGTAAATTTGATTATGAAAGTTTGACTTATGTATCGAAAGTTTATAGTGCGTTTACTGCTCCTACTTCAACAGTTAATAGTGCCTGTATCGTACAGTTTAGATATTCAAGCGATAGAAGAAGCTATAGTTCCTGGATTACTTTGACTAATAATGTTGATAGCTTAATTAATAAAGAAATATTAGCAATTGAATATAAAGTTACTCTTACTGATGGATGGAATGGTACTGCTCCTGTTAAACCATTTATAACTGAACTTTATCATGTCATAATCAATCCATCAACAAGCTATATTTTTACATATCCACAAAATATAAATGGATCTATGTTTGAATATATTTTATCACCAAAGAGTTCAATTCCAGAAACTGCTAAATTATCTTGGGGAATTTGTAGAGGTGATTCTTTAGATTGGGCTGATTATTCACCAATTATCTCCAGAAGAAATGGCGTATTGCCTAACAGACAAGAATCTATTTTGTTTACAGATGAAGTAAGCAAAACTGGACTTTCAACGAAAACTTCAGATTATTTTATTTATCAAGTTTATGAAGAGAATGGATCAAAGGCTAAATGGTCAGTTACTGATATTGTTACTATTAGATTAGATGGTATTGCTACTTCAGACAGTGATGGTTATTATTCTCTTGATAATGTAAATGGTTTGATTTATTTTAGTACTGAAAAACCATCTACTGTAGTTGTAACAGTTGATATAACTACACCATCTGAAGTTTATAAATTGAATGGCGAATTGACTACCACTATTGATAACAGAACTTACTATTTAAGCAATGGTCGATATCCAAGTGATTCAACAATTATTGTTCTTAAGAATAACTCTATTGTTCGTGGTGGATACTTTGTAAATAGAGAATCAGGAACAATTACTTTCACACAGGAACAGAATGATTCGGATAAGATTACTGTGTATGTAGCTCCTTCAGATAAATTTAGAGTTGGAATTCAAATCAAAAACTATACTAATGTTTCTTTAGGATTAATACAGTTTGGCTTAACATATACTACAATAACTAATTCAGATCTTGAGAATTCTTTTGCAAATTCTCCTAGTCCAACAATCTATCCTGGAACATTACAATTATTGCCATCTAGTCCTAATGTAAGTGAAAGACTCTACATTGAATATAAATATGTTTCAGTAGACAACAATAAAGAATTAGACACTAAGACAGAATGGTACAGGTCAAGATCAAATGGTGCATACTTAAGAGTCAATGCTTCAAATTCCATGCCAAATTACGATAACAGAACTGTGCAAAAATTAAGCGACTTAAATTCATTATTTATTTCCACTGACAAAGTTAAAGTAATCGTGAGACCCTCTGATGGAATTACAACTGGAATACCTTATGAATCAAATATTGCTACATTATTGGGCACAAAGAGACCTTATGTTTATGACGTTAGTATAGCTTGCGCCAATAAGACAACAGTTAGCGGAGTCAATTATGTTACAGAAGGTACAGAATTGAAAGCTAGATTTATATTTAATGATGGTGAAACCGGAAGCTCTAATATTATTTACGAAGGACAAGAATCTTCCAACAGTATTTCTTGGTATTACAATGATGAACTTCAGCCAATATCAACTAAAGCAACTCTTCCATCTAATTTAGTTGTAAAGGGCAAAACAATTTCATTTATAGTTAAACCTTATGACGGATCTATGTATGGAGACCTTGTAAGATCAGAAGATATTACAGTTTCTTAAAAGTTATTCTGGTTAGGTTTCAAGAATAAATAATTAGTAAACAATTGGAGACTAAAAATGGATAAAGAAATTCAGTTTATTCCAGATATTGAGATGCAACCGATTCATGTGATGCAAACTCTCAGTCAAACTACAGACTGGGGTTTGATGCAATCCAATATTCCTGGTGCTTGGGCTTATACTGAGGGCGAAGGTATTACAATTGCTGTTCTCGACACTGGCGTATGGGACCACTCCGATTTAAGAGATAACCTGCTACCAGCTTTAAATTTCTCAGGTGAATCAGATGATAAGGATTGGAATGGTCACGGGACACATTGTGCTGGAATTATCGCTGCAGCTAATAATGATTTTGGAGTTGTTGGCGTAGCTCCTAAAGCAAAAATTCTTCCAGTCAAGGTTTTAGGTAATGGTGGTAATGGATCGTATGACAATATTATCGCTGGAATTAATGCTGCTGTAGATTGCAATGTGGATATTATTAGCATGTCTTTAGGTGCATCTTCTGCTCCTCCAGAACTCTATACAGCTATTAAGAGAGCTACAGATGCTGGGGTGATTATGATTGCTGCAGCTGGTAATGATGCTGGAGCTGTAAATTATCCAGCTAGATTTGAAGAAGTTATTGCAGTTGCTGCTTTAGATGCCAGAGGAAATATGGCACATTTTTCAAGTCATGGTCCAGAAGTTGATGCAATTGCTCCTGGAGTAGATATTTATTCAACATATAAGGACAATGGATATGCTAAATTAAATGGCACATCCCAAGCTTGTCCATTTATTGCTGGAGTCTGTGCAT
>JACCEC011893136.1_pt1 | contig 61132 bp, 44 predicted proteins | sample 7450121 | NCBI WGS metagenome assembly JACCEC01 (sample SAMN15323455, study PRJNA562643) | freshwater metagenome | isolation source: river surface water | place: USA:Blue River Watershed | collected 2017-08-18
AATTCTAATTCTAATTCTAATTCTAATTCTAATTCTAATTCTAATTCTAATTCTAATTCTAATTCTAATTCTAATTCTAATTCTAATTCTAATTCTAATTCTAATTCTAGTTCTAATTCTAATTCTAGTTCTAATTCTAATTCTAATTCTAATTCTAGTTCTAATAAAAATATTAATCCAATAACTTTATATATAAATCCAAATAAAAAATCAATAGGTATATATTTTAAAAATAATAATATTAATATTATAAATTATATATTAAATGTACTTGTATTGTATGACATTCATAATTTAAATATTTTATTATATATTGGTGATAAATATATTATTAGTGATGAATTAAATAATATATTAAATGATTTAAATATATTTTATATAGATAATATTGAATATTTAAATCAATGTGAAATATTAATATATAATTTTATTAGTAATAATAATGATATAAATAAATTAGATAAAGTTCAATATAGAATATTACCAACTAGTTTATATTGTAGTTATGATGATAATAATATAATTTATATAGAAGATACTGAAATAAATGAAATAGAAGAAAATACAATAATAATAACTGAATATGATATATTTTATAAAAAGGATATGAAAATATATAAAATAAAAGATGATGATATAAAAAACATGAATGAAATTAAAAAACAAAATAATATTAAATATATATATTTAAATTGGATTGATTATTTTAATTTGATATATGATTTTGATCAATTAACAAACTATTTAGAAGATATTTCATATAAAACATATATGAATAATATAATGAAAACAGTTATAATAAATTTAGATAAAAGAAAAGATAGATTAAAACATACAATAGAACAATTAGATAAAGAGGAAATAATAAATTATGAAAGAATGTCTGCAATAATTTATACTGATAATAAAGAAATAATAAATAATAATAAATGTTGGAAAAGAAATGATAAAGAATACATAAAACATGCATCAGGTTGTAAAAAAAGTCATTTAGAGGTATTAAAGAAAAATATAAATATTAAAGAGAAATATTTGTTAGTAATAGAAGATGATATATATTTAGAAGATAATACATTATATTATATATATTTAGCGTTAAAACAAATAGAAGATGAAAATAAAGAATGGGATATTTTATATTTGACATCTAATTTAAAAAATAGAGAAGATGCAATTAAAATATCACAAAATCTATTATATATAAATAATGGTTTAACAACAACTGGACAAATATTTAAAGTGAATAATTTACACAAAATAATTGAAATAATTGAAAATAGTGATGTTGAAATAGATAATACTTATAATACTTTTTTAAAAAATAAATATTGTATATATCCAATGTGTGCATATCAAATAGAAAGTTATAGTGATATAAATAATAAAATAACTAATTATGGTAAATTTAATAGAAAATTTATATATAAATAAACCTAATATCAATGTACTTTATCAAATGTACTTTATTTAAGATACTTTATTCAATTTACTTTATGCAATAAACTTTACTTAATATACTTTATTCAAGATACTTTACTTAAGATACTGTATGTAAATTATTAGTGTAAGTATATTGTGTTATATTTTTAATATTTTTTTATATTTTATATTTTTATATTTAACACAAGTAACTTTACACAAGTAACTTACATACAGTATCTTAAGTAAAGCAACTTGATATATTGTGTATGTTGTATATTTTATTCATTAGTTTTGAATATAATGAATTATTATTATACATCCAATTGAAATCATTTATTTCATTATAATATTTTTTGCTATAACTATTCCAATAATGTAATGTTATTAAATTTTCATTTATATCTTCATTTCCTCTAAATATTTTTTCAGTTTCATTATAAGATGGATTATAAAATGCATCTTTATTTAGTATTTTTATATTTGTTTTATTTTCATTTATTATTTTTGACAATAAATGAATAGAACATTCACACCAATTATTTGCATCATATTTATTATGATATTCTTCCATCCATTCTTTTATTAATGAATTATTCTTTTTAGTTAATATTATTGCATTACAATATAATGTAGTCTTTTCTTTTCCATAATTTTCTTCTTGAATACCAAATACTATTTCATTATTTAATAACTCTTTATAAGATTTATATGTTATTGTATCAATATCCATATATATTCCACCATATTTATATAATATTTCCATTCTTATTTTATCTGCTTTATGTGCATAATTCTTTATTCTCTTTTTATTCCAATATAAATTATCTGCATTTATATAATTTAAACTTAATTTATCTTTAATCATATCCCACCATTTACCATATGGTAAATATTGATAATGAAAATATATTTTTAATGGTTTATTTATAAGTATATTTGATAATATTGACAAATAATAAACAAAAGGAAACTCTTCATTTTGTTTTTCAAATCCATAAATATAATGTAATATATTTGGTATATCATTTATTTTATTTATTTCATTTATTAAATTTAATTCATCATATAATATATTTAAATTTGTTTCCATATTATTATATTTTGTTACTTTTGAATAATTCATTTTTGATATATATCCATAATTAGTTTCATTTATAGTCAATAGTTTATTAAAGAATTGATTATCATTTTCACACATATAATCTCCATTATTTAATGCATTAGGTATTCCACCAATATCTTTAATAGTACGTCTTGCTATTATAGGTAATCCATATGCCATACCTTCTAATATTACTGTTGCACCTGCTTCATTTAGTGATGGATGTATTATAATATCATTTTTTACATATATTTCTTTTATATTATTAGGATCAATTATTCCATTATATTTAATATTAGGATGAGTAAATTCTTTTATAGTTTTTATAAAAAAAGTATATTTATCATCAATACATCCATAAAAATTAAATATATATTTATTATATTCTACTTTATTTATATGATTAAACAAACTTTTTAAAAAACTTGTTGGAATTTTATTTTCATCAATCCTTCCTATAATTGCTATATTTATTTTATTATTTTTAATATCAATACATTTTTTATTAAATTCATTTATTTTAAAATTTATATTATTAATATTGTCTATATTTACACCTATATTATTATATATTTTAATATGATTATTCCAACTGTTATGTGAATATATATCATTATATAATTCAATTGAATAATAATAATTTAATTTAGTTATATCTTTATAATGAATTGGAACTCCATGAGTTATTCTTATTATTTTATTTATAGATATATTTTGAAAAGATACAATTGATAAATTAAAATCAAACCAATATAATTGATGGTCTATTATTAAGTCATAATCATTTGATAATAATATTTTATTTAATTCTTCATATGAATTATATTTAATTATAGATAGATTGAAATCATATAATGTTTTGTTATTATAATTGGAATTAACATGTAATATATTTGTATAATTTGAATACTTTGTAAAATTATATAAATATGTTTCACCACCACCTATTTCAAATAAATGTACAAATATATGTCCTATTTTCATGTTATATTTTATTATTATTTAATTTAATTATTATATAGTTTTTAACTTGTAAATATTATAAAAATATTATTTTATTAAATAATATTATCTAAATTATTATATAATTTATTTGGGAATTAAATTATTATACAAATTGATTGTATTAAAAATATTTTATATAATTAAATTAAGTTTAATTTATTGGTATTATTTTGATATATTTGTATTTACATACATATATTTTGAAAATGCATCAATCAATTCTCTTATGGAAATTAATGTATATACAGTAATTGTCCTATATACATCATATATAATATATTTATGGATATTATCTTTATCTTTTGTAAATCCTGATCTTACATATTGTGTTATATTCTCATAATCTTTAATCATTTTAATATAATTTATATAAAAACTAGTATTGTCTAGTACATTTTTAATTAAATGTAATTCACCAATATATTTGAAAATAGATGGATCTGAATTTATCATTACATTACAACATTTGATAAAATCATTTCCATTTGTTTGTAATTTGGCAATTATTTCATCTAAATTTTTATCATTATAGTGTGTCCATGTATCTATATATGAATAAAATGGTTTAATACACTCGCAACATTTATTTGAATGACATTTCCTTTCATATATACATAAATTAATATCTTTATATTTCATTGGATGTGCATTTATATCTTCCATATAACATTCAAAAGATGCTTTTTCACAGTCATCAATCAAATTGCGATTTATATGTATATATTGTGCATATTCTAAAAATACAGAAGATAATTTAGTGTATGAAAAGTTTTGTCTTTTTGTTGTATCTAAAAAATCAGTTAAACCTTTTAGTTGTATTGGATTAAGTTTTCCAATAGAGGTACTATTTGTGTCAATATTGCTCATGTTATCTTATTTCAATAAATTTACGATGGTATATAAAATACAGTATAATATAATATTAAGTAATTCGTAATATTATAATATTTTTATCAATTTTTTTATATAATTATAAATATAAATATGTAATATGTAATATTATTTTATATATTTATTTAGAACTAGCATTATTTAATAATGAATTTAAATTAGGATTGTAATCTTTTTCATAATATGTAATAGCAAATGTATAACTTACTTGTAATCTTTGTTGTATAAAGAATATATCACCTGCATTATAATAATCCATATTTTTAAGATATGATGGTAATTTTTCATATGGAAAATTAATATCTATGTCAAATGAACTACTTCCATTAGATTTAAATGAAAAATAACCACCATAATTAAATAAACTTTCATTATATGTATCATAATTCATATTACCTCTTAAATTAGCCTTTCCAATACCCACTTTAATATTATAATTATAATCTAAATCAATAGGTAATGATATATAATTTACTGTTATAGTATCATTTGTAATAGACTTTAATTTTAAATAATATGTGATATTAGTTGATTTGTCATATAATATTAAATAGTAATTTTGAATATTTAATTCATTTAAGTCAGGTATAATCCTATTAAAATTTATATACACAACATTACTATTTAATGTATATCCAATTTTAAATGTAATTGTATTTGGTGCATTTATTATATGTTCAATTACTTTAATATTATCTTCCATATATGCAATTTGATCTTCATTAGGATATATATTATAAAATGATAAATATGTACCTCCTAATACTGGTAATGTATTTAAATAATCACATTGTTTCGCTTTATAATATAATTGACAATATTTTGTATATTCCGGATTTACTTGTTGTACTGTTATTCTTGTTGAATAATATTCTTGACCACAATAACCTGAATTAATTAATTCGCCTTTACTAATACTTTCAACATATAATTTATCAATACCAACATTAAATAATTTACCAATTTTATTAGTTAATTTTAATGTCATTTTATCAATTTTACCCATTGTTGTATTTTGATAAATAAATGTTTCATCTTTTGCAGTTTTAAGTGTTGTAAATGTACTTGGATTAATAACTGTTGTAACATTTGTACCAGAAGTGAAATCTGAATAATTAACTGTTAATTTAGCAAATGCATTTCTAACTGTTTTATTTAAACTAAAATAGGGACCCCTCAATTCAGGTATTTCTAAATATAAATATGGTTGTTGAAATATATTTAAATAATTATTTGTTATTGTATCATCTCCATCTTTAACTATTTCAATATTATTTACAGGTACTGTACAGGAAACACATGTAATTGATTTAATATTATCAAATGTTTTATCAATATTTGCACTATTAGTATCTCCATAAGCAATACTCTTTTGATTTAATATAAGAGTACCATATTCATCATAATATTCTTTATATATATAATTGTTAGTAGATGGTGCAAATTTTATTTGAAATTCTGTTGGATTAGTCCATAATTCCAAATCTCTGTCAGATGAATCAATTGAAATATATTCAGTAAATTCCAATAATTTAAATGTTGGTTCAGGTACAATTAAATTATTTCCTGCATTTTTATAATCACTAAATTCTAATTTTTGATTTGTATTTTGTACAATATTATCATTATTAAAAGTCATTTTATTTTGTACTATATTACTTATACTAGGATGAATTTGATTAAAATTATTTATATCAGGTTGATTATTAGTAATACTAGGATAATTACTTGTATAAGGTATATTTATATTATCATAATTATTATTAGGTTTAATATCTTGAAGTGAATTAATTAAAGTTGATTGTGATGCTTGTTCATTTTGTAATGTCATTATATTCACAAAATTTTCTGTTTGTTCATTCATTTTCTTTTGTTCATTATCAAATAATCCTATACTGTCAATTAAATCATTATATTTTTTAAGTGTTTTATTAACATCTTCTGGTTCATCAGTTTTAAGTGTAAAATCAATAGGTCTTAACTTGGGTTGTATTTCTGTTCTTTCATCTTCTAAAATCTTTAATTTATTTTGTATTGTATTATCTCTTTTATCATTACTTTCTGGTTTAGGATATTCCATTACAACATCCATTGTTTCAAATTGTTTTAATAATTGTGGATCAAATATATTATTTACTCTTTCAGTTTGTGTATTTATATTATTATTTCTATTATTGTTTATGTTATTATTTATGTTATTATTTATGTTATTATTTATACTATTTTTATTATTCTTCATATTTTTTTTTATATCTTCTTCAATAATAGGCATTGATATATCATATACCTTTTTATTCATTAAATATAAATATTTATCATTTGACATTCCTTTTGGAATTTTAGGTACTTTTTTTTCAACATAAATTACTGTATCATTTATAATATTGTCATATTTATTTCCAATATTTACTTTAAATGATTTATTTATATCATCTTTAATTATATTTTTAATAAGATTTATGTTGTTGTTATTATTAAAATTCATTTATATTATAATTTATTATAGTATTATTTTTATATCTAAATATATATTATTTATAAATATAAATATAAATATAAATATAAAATATAAAATATAATATAAAATATAAATAATTATATAAATCATATGTTAATATTAATTTCCACATATTATACATCATCAAATGAGGATAGAAATATTGAATTACAGAAATGTTTAATAAATAATTTAAATAATGATTATATTAGTAAAATATATTTATTAAATAATGAAATATTTGACTTGTCTTTTTTATCTAAACATAATAAATATGACTTTACTAAAAAAATAGAACAGATCATTATTTCAAATAATCCAAAATATATATTATCTTTTAAAGATGCAATTCATTTTATAAATGTCAATTTAATAAATAATATATGTATATTATCAAATAGTGACATATATTTTGATAATACATTATCTTATATAAAAAAAAATGATATGAATAATAAATTATATGCATTATTACGCTATGATGAAGATGAAAATGGCAATAAAACATTATTTTCAGAATATAATGAACCAAGAAAAGATTCACAAGATAGTTGGATATTCAAATCACCTTTAAAAATAAATTTAGATAAAATTGACTTTTCATTTGGTACTTTAGGATGTGATAATATATTTGCTAGACATGTATATGATAATAGAATTATAATTACTAATCCTTCATATGATATTGTAACAACTCATTTACATAATACTAATTATAGAACATATAATATTGATAATAGATTATATGGAATATATTGTTTATTAATTCCATGTAAATTAAATGAATATCCAAAACCTTTATTTATTGATTATTAAATTATTTATAATTATTTATTTATTTTATACTTGTAATTTATTAAATTATAAGTATATATGAAAATATATTTATATATGTGTATTATTATGTTTTAAATTATTATATTATGTTAATTAAAAATAAAACTTTCAATCATACTAATCCATTTATATTCAACGTCTTTATCAGTTTCTGTATCAATATTTGAATTAATTTGTAATATGTCACAATGACTATTGTTAATCATTTCTTGATGGTATTTGTGACATTTTTCTAAATATTCTAATGATAATTTAGATTCACCTTCACGCATACGTTTATTTACACGTTTTAAACAAATGTCTGGTTGTGTTTTTAAATAAATTAATTTTTGTATCTTATCTTGATTAAAAAAATGATCAAACCATGTTAAATATATTTTATATTCAACAGTTTCCATCATATTATCATCATAAAGCATCTTAGCAAATACATGTCTATCAGTATTTAAACATCTTTCTGTAATAATAATAGCATCAGGATTATTTTCAATCGCATTTTTCAATAAACTTAATCTTGATATATAAGCCATCATTTGAAATGCAAATGAATACTCTTTTGGATTACCATAAAACTTCATTAACATTGTATTATTATCATCATCTTTAATGTTTTCCCATTGATCTACGGGTTCCTGTAAAAATATAATGTTTTTGTTATCTGTAAAATGTTTTTTTAATGTTTTTAAAATAGTTGATTTACCTGAACCAATATTACCTTCTACGGATATTATTTTAGACATGATTTAATATATAATATTATTTATTTTATCTTATATATATTAAGTTAATATCTTTTTAAATTTCAATTTTTTATATAATATATTATATAAAATTCATATATATAATATAATTCATATTATGAATTATATAGTTTTATTTTATAAAAAAATATATATACATCAATATATATTAAGTTATGGTTAAATATTTTACTATATATGGAGAAAGATGTTCAGGAACTAATTTTTTAGAACATGCTATAAAAGAAAATTTTAATTTAGAATTTACAACAAAATATACATGGAAGCATTTTTTTGGTCATTATAAATTTGAAAATAATGAAGAAGAAAATGATACATTATTTATATGTATTATACGAAATCCAATTACATGGATAGATAGTTTTAATAAAAAAAAACATCATATACCTTTTAAAAATAGTAAAAATGTAATGAGTTTTTTATTTAATGAATTTTATAGTTTATATGATAATACTAATAATGAAATAATGGAAGATAGACATATAATAACAAAAGAACGATACAAAAATATATTTGAAATGCGTAAAGTCAAAAATGATTATTTAATAAATACTTTAAAAACAAAAGTTAAAAATTATGTATTAATACGTTATGAAGATTTAAGAGATAATTATGATAAAGTATTAGATTACATTAAATATAAATTTGATTTAATTAAAAAAAATGATATATATATCAAGATAAATACTTATAAAGGAGGTAATTCAATATATATACCTTCACAAGTAACTTTACGTCCTAAAATAATAAAATTAATTAAAGAAAATTTAGATATAGAACAAGAAAAATCTATTGGTTATAATATTAGTCTATAAATATAGTAATAATTCTGTATTTTTTTATATATTCATATAATAGATAATTGTATGAATATTATTAAACATCTTATATATAAATTTATTATTGAAAATAAATTTAAATTATTATTTTTAGTATTATTAAGTTTATCAATAAATTTTTTAAAAATAAATGTAATATCATTTATAACTGCTAATTTAGTAAAAACTATTAATGATCGTTCTTATAATAGTACAATGAAATTATATTATTATTTTGTTCTAGTTATTATTTCATATTTGTGTTTATATAATTTTTATGAACATTTTCAAATTAAAATTTTATCTGTTGTTAGATATTGGATACGTCAAGAATTAGTTAAATATATATTATTAATTAATAATAATAAATATAGTGAAATTAATTTTACAAAATTGAATTCACCAATATATCGTATTTCAAATACTATATTTTATATTTTTAATTCAATTATATCCTTATTTATACCTAACTTAACAATGATATTAATTATATTTTTATATTTTATATATAAAGATTATAATATAGGAATAATATTTTTGATAGGTAATGCAATAGCAATTACATTTTTTTATTGGATTTCAAAGCATATTATGGAATATAATGAAATATATGAAGAACAAAGTGTAAAGAGTGAAAATTATATAATAGAAATACTAAATAATATTGATAAAATAATATTTAGAGGTAGAGTAAATAATGAAATTGATTATCATAATGAAATTTGTGATAATACAACTAATTCATCTATTGTATTTTATAGTATATCTAATTATTATTGTTTTATAACATCTGGTATAATTATTGTTATGATATTTATAATTGTATATTATTTAATTAAAAAGTATTATAGTAATAATATTAGTGCTACATTATTCATTACATTATTTACTATATTATTATTATATAGAGATTTAATTATATCAACAATCAATAAATTACCTGATTTATTTGAATTTACTGGTAAATATAATAGTGTAATAAATACATTTAATAAAATGGATTATGATAAAATGGATTTTGATAATGTATTAAATAATAATATAAATACATTTAAACCAAATTTAATGTTTGATACAATTGAATATAAAAATGTGAATTTTAAATATAAGGCATCTAATAAATATGTATTAACTAATTTTAATTTAAAGTTGAATACAAATGATAAAATTATAGGTATAATTGGTAATTCAGGTAATGGTAAATCTACTTTTGCAAAATTATTAATTAAATTATATGATTATGATGGTGATATATATATTGATAATTATAATATTAAAAATATTGATAGACATTATTTAAGAAACAATATTTTATTTGTTAATCAAAATTCAAAATTATTTGATAAAAAAGTAATCGAAAATATATTATATGGTTGTGATAATCATGATGAATGTTATGAACATTTAAATATTATAATGAAATATCCTAAAATTATGACTATATTTAAAGATATTGATATATATAATAAACATGCAGGTTCTGCTGGTGAAAACTTATCAGGTGGTCAAAGACAAATTATTAATATTATAAATGGTTTAATTACTCCTTCTAAAATTATTATATTAGATGAACCTACTAATGGTTTAGATGGTGAATTAAAAAATAATATATTAGATATTATACTTTATTTCAAAAAACATAAAAAATGTATTATTATAATAACTCATGATAAAGATATGACTAAAATATTTGATGAAACCATAAATATTTAATGTATTTATTTATTTACTTATTTTTTTATTAACTTCTTTATTAAAGTTTTTATTAAACATTTTGAAACATAATTCATTTTTCTTTGTTAAATCAATATCATTTTCAAAAGTATATTTTGATGATTTTTTAACAAAAACAACTATATTGAAACTTAATATTTCAATAATGTTATTATATTCTTTTGATGCCTTTTCATATGTAATTTCTTGTCCAATTAATTTTTTAATAATACTTTTTTTCATATTATCTGCACAAATAAAATTATTAAATTCATTAGATTTATCAGACGGTGCATATGCGGCAGCATTTGATATAACAGGTGTTGTTTCATTAGTTACTTTATGTGATTTAATTATATTGAAATCTTTATTGAGTTGATATGTAAATAATGAAATAATTAGATTATATAATTTGTATATTTTATTTTTATATGTTTTATTTTTAGATGTTAGAATCTCATTACATATGTAACCTCCTAAATATGAAAAAAATTGATAATTTGGTAATTCAATAAATAATGATATTATTGCATTAGGAAAGTTTAAATATACATCTAGAAAAAATTTATTGAAAAAACCATTTCCATAATCATATCTATATTCACTCTTTAATTTATATACTATAAAATAATGTTCTAATATCATATTCGAATTTTTTTGTATTATTATTTCTATAATAATATTATCAATTATTGAAAACAATGTTTCGTCATCAACTACACTAAATAACTTTAAACATTGATCTTCTAGTGACATTATTGCGGTATGTAAATCTGTTTTTTTTGCTTTTTTCATAGTTTTTGCAAAAGTATTATATACTTCACGTGTAATATCAATTATTTTATTCATATTATCAATTAAATTATATTATTATATATATAAAGTATATGTATAATGTATATGTATAAAGTATATGTATAATAATATTTATATGATTACTTGTATGTAATATTATTATATTATGGATTATATTATGATTATATTTTATGTATAAATACTACTATTACAATAAATATATCAATTTTTTTATAATAAAAAATGATAAAATATTTTTAATACAATAATTATATATATAATATTTATATCATGTATTTTATTCATATTAATATAAATATAAAATAAAATGTTTAGCACAAATCAATATACGAATATGATGGCACAAATGATTACATATATATCACCTTGTCCTAGTCCTACATATCAAATGACACAGACACAGACACAGACACAGACACAGACACAGACACAGACACCGATTATTTCAAAATCAAATAATTATTTGTTAGATAAAGAAATGATACAAACCTTTTACAAGTTATGTGATATGAAAATTATTGAATTTGTTGAATATTTTGAAAATATTACTAGTAAATTAATATATTTCAAGTATAAAAAATTAAATAAAAATAATACACGTATATGTTTTGATGGATTTCAGTTTTTATATTTATTAGAACTCTTAATATTAATTGATAAAACTACAACTGAAACTGATAAGGAAAGTGTAAAGTTTTTTACAGTTCATAATGGTGTTCCAATAATAAATTTAAATACAGATAGTCCATTTATTAAGTTTATTAGAATAAGTGAATTTGAAAAGTCTAATATTATTTTATTATATTACTCCAAATTTACTCTTTTAAAGGGTTTTTTAAAAATTATTATAGATCAAGACTTTTCAACATTTACTCCTGCTAATATATTGCATAATATCGCATATAAAATGGAAATTAATAATAAATTTGATTTTTTAGATATTATTTATAGTGAATTTAATAATAATAATGCAAATAAAAATACTAAACTTAAATATTTAAGAACAATTACTGATGAATATATTATGTCATCTAAATGCAAACCACAAACAAAATTAAGAATAATTCTTTATTATGCATTTTATGAACAACAATTATTCAATAAATAAATCAAACACATTTTCTAATACTAAATAATTACATAATTTATATAATTTATGATATTCCAAATGGTCATTATGAATTGTACTATCGTTATTATTTGGAAAAGTAAAATAAGGTCTATTATAAACAAAAGTATTAAATTTAGAAAATATATAATAATCTGACACCATTATGTCATTTTTATCACATTTCCATTTCAAATTACTATCAACAACTAACATTTTATTATATTTATTTTTTATATTATTTTTATTAACTAAATAAGCCATTGCACTCCAATCATTATTCCATTTATGAAATTCATTTGCATTTGTTTTTGTTGTATAATTTATATTTAAAGAATAATATCCCAACATAATAATATCCCAATCATTTGGTAATTCAGGATTATTTATTATATAATCCATATTATTATTCCAATATGAAATAAAATCTAATGATATATCATCTTCTAAAATTAATGCTATATTAATATTATTATCTATATTAATAAGTTTATTTAATGTAAATAAATGACTTATTAATATTGCATATTCTTTATTTGTATTATTTGGATAATTATCACTACTGTTATTTTTATCAAAATTATAATTAAAATATTTATATTTCAAGTCATTCTCTATATTCCCATCTATTGCTGGTATTCTTTCATTTTTTATATTAAATTTATTCAATATTTGTTTCATATTTTCACTTCTTTTCATGTCTTTATCTAAATTTATCCAGTATATTTTATCTATAATTTTATTAAATATTTTATTGATGATATTATCATAAAATAAATTATTAATAATATCTATATTACAATAAATAATAAATGATTTAGCAAGAATATATTTAAATAATAAATTACATATAGTATTTTCATTTATATTAAAAATCCTATTTATATTATTGATATTATTAACAAAAAAAGAGCAATTATGAATTAAATGAAAATAATCACTGAATGAATAATCATTTATAATTTTATTGTAATCTTTTGTTATATCATAATTATAATTAAATAATATATTATCATTGTAATTATCATTATTATTATATTTATATTTTGATAATAAATGTAAATCACATGATTTATTTAAATAAATTATTTCATTATTTTTACTTTTTATATAAAATTGATTAATGTCATTTATATTTAATTTATTTAATAGTATCACATTATTATCAATATAAATTCCACCATATTTCAATAATATATTATTAATATATATAGTTTTATAATTTATTTGATTATTTATATTATTATTTATTTTGTCATTTATATGAATCAAAATAAAATATTTGGTGTATTTTGTATATATATAATTCCATAGTTTATGTGAAGGTAGTTTATTATAATAAAAATGTATATTAAATTTTGTATCTAAATAAACATTAAATATAGATAATAATGTAAAATAAATTAATAAATTATTATTTTTGTTTTCATTTTCATAATCATATTTATATATAACATGAAATATTATATTATTTGACATGATTAATTTATATTATAAATATATAATTATATATTTATATATATTTTTATCCTGATATATCCAATAATTGATTATAATAAATATTTTGATTGAAATATTTATTTATAAAAGTTATATTATTATACTTCATTTGTTGAATAATTTGTGGATCAGTTTCAATCATTTTAATTATATTCAAAGTTATTGTATTGCAATTATTTATAAATATATTATAAGAATCATTATTTTTAGATGGTATTTGTGCTTTATTTATATTATTTATATTTCTACTATTTTTTTCTATAATATATCCTAATATTGATAATTGTTGAAGATAATCTTTAATAAATATTGTATCTTTTTCAAATTCTTTAATATGTTTATATTCATATATATATCCATTTTCATTATTTTTAATTAATTCACAATTTCCACCAACATTACTACATATAACTGGAATACCAAAACTCATTGCTTCTATTATATTATATGGACATCCTTCAGATACTGAAGGTAATATAATGAAATCAAACATATTATAATATTTATTACATTCACTTTGATAACCTTCAAATATAATATTTTTATTTAAATTTAATTTAGTACATAGATTTTTTAAATAATTATCATATTCAATATTTTCAGTACCAATTAAATAACATTTATATTTTGGATATTTATTAAATACATTTATTAATGATATAATTAACATTGGTATATTTTTATCTTCACTAAATCTTGATATCATTCCAAAACATTTATTTTGTTTATATATTTTGTCTAGTTTATTTTGTTTATCTAGTTTATTTTGTTTATCTTCTTTAATATCAATATAATTAATTAATTTTATAAATTTATCTATGTTTATATCTAATTTGTATGATAATTTTTGAATAGTATAATTATTTACAGTTATTATTTTATAAAAATATTTATGGTATTTTTGAATAAAATAATTGGAATATGCTACATCACTATGAGTAACAAAATATATTTTAGTATAATTATTTATATTGATAAGATCTTTTTCAAGTAAATTGCCAATAGTGGAATTAAATATTATAAAGTCAATATTTTTTAAATTATATATATTGATAGTATTGGTATTAGTATTCGATATATTATATAAATATATATCATCAAATATATCTTCATTTAATATAGATTTATATTTAACATCTATATTTGTTTTATTTGATGTAATAATTTTAATTGAATAACCTAATAATTTATAAAACTTGTAAATATTAATTATAAACTGATTACCACCTCCAAATGTTAATGATGGTGTATATATTAAAATGTCTTTTTCATTAAAAATATTATTATAATTTATTTTTAACAAGTTATTTGTAATTATATTTTCTTTAAGTTCATTTAATATATTATTATCATTAATATCTCTAATATCAATTAATGAACTTCTTTCTATAAATTCATCTATTGAAGTTCTTTTTATTTCATAAAATAATGGATATTCATATATAAATTTATTTTCAGGATTACAATTATTTAAATATGGTTCTGTATATTCACATACTGATCCATCATACCATTTAAAGCCATTTTTATATGAAAATACTCTATATTCATTATAATAAGAATTTGGATTTATAAAATAATTATTATTATTTTCAAATAATGTTATACCGGTAAACCATATTGCTATTTTATCATTACTACAATTACTTTTAAGATTATATTTATTTACTAATGATTTAAAGTTATTACGAATACATATAAAATCGGCATCCCATTTAAATATAATATTACAAGTTGCTTTAGATAAACACCAATTATAAAAATTACCTAGAGTATTTGGATTATTATTTTTAATAGCATCTTGATGTTCTATACCAACTTTAGATACATTTATATTGTATTTATATAATTTTATTTTATTATATATTTTTGTATATTCATTTACTAATTCATATGTATTATCAGTACTATTATTATCAACAAATATTATCTCATCAACTAAATCAATTACACTTTCTATACAACTTTTAATATTTAAACCTTCATTTTTTGCTCTTATTATTAATGATATACCATTTTTTAAAATAGTATTAAATAAATTATTATTTATATCATGTAATACTTGTTTAATGTCATTAACATAATTAATATTTTTATATTTATTTATTAAATTACGTTTATTATAACTTGAATTAATATTATTTTCATTAATATTATACAAGTTAATAAATTCATCAAATGATCCTAATAAATTATATTTTTTATTATTTGAATGATAATGATTATAATATTCATAAACACTTTTAAAATTTAAATTTGAATAATAATGTTTATAAAATAATAAATCAAATTTAGGATATAATTTATAAAAGTGATTTACAGAAGTTATTTTATTATTATTGACATTAATATTATTACTATTATTAGTTATGAAATCATTTATAGTATAATTTGTATTATTTAATATATTAAATTTATATATATTAAAGTCATTATCTATATTATACAAGTTTTTAATTACATCATATTTAATATTCATAAATATGATATACAAATAAATTTCAAATTATAAATTTATTAACATTTTTGGATATATTTCATGTTCTTTTTCATTTGAAGTACTATTTACAAAATAAGTTATATATGATGATATAACTATTTTATATTTTTTCACTTGTAATTCTTTTAAAAATATATAATCTTCAAATGGATTATTATAAAATAATATTTTATTTGATATTTTACTTTTAATAGCAAAACTTATACCAACTTTACCTCTATAAATATTTTTATCAGTTTTTAATGGTAAAACATGTCCATTTTGATATACCATTCTAAATATACAAACTTCCATAGTTTTTGTTATTTCAATTTCCTCTTTTAATTTATTTATATAAGTATTTGATAAACAATCATCATCATCAACAAAACCTATCCATTCTGTTTTTAATTTATTATCATTTATATATTTCATTCCATAATTTCTAACTAAACCTGAATTATTTTTTATATCAATTTTACCTAATTTTTCTGTTTTTATATATATTATTCTATTATCAATTATTAATTCATTTATATCAATACCATCAAATATAACAATTGCATTCCAATCTTTATCATTTTGTGTAATTAATGATTTCAATGTTTCATATAATGAATTTCTACCAATTGTTGGTATAATAAATGTTATAAATGTCATTAAATTAATAATGTAATATTAAATATTATTATATATTATTTATATTATTTAATATAATTTTAAATATTATTAAATATAATTTTATATTATTTATCAATATACTTAAAAGTACATCCTGATAAAGCACCATCTTTTTTAAGTTTTTTTATGTTAGATGTTGATAATTTTTTATAAAATCCATCCTTTATTATTGTTGTATTTGTTCCATATAATTTTTTTCTTAAATTGATAAATATTTTAAATAATAAATCTATTTTTAATTTTTTATATGCATCTTCTTTTTTTATTTTATCAATAAAACCATTTGGTAATTTATTTGGATCTCCATTTTCATATAAAGTATTTTTACAAGTTGGATTACAGAATGTATCTATACACATATTTGTAAATAATTTTTTATCTGCAAATAATTTATTTATTACTTTGTCTGTTTTTTTTTGACTTTATGTTTTGTTTCAGTATTGGCTTTTGATTTTTCGATTAATTTATTTTGAATTTTTTTACTAAATTTATATATTCTTTCAACATATTTATCACAAAAATCCTTTTCACATTGTTTTTGTAATTTATTAGTAACTTTTATTTTAGGCATTTTATATTATTTATAAATATAAATAATTAAAATTTCAATAATTAAATTTATTCAATTTATTCAATTATAATCTTATATTATTTTATATTATAAATATATTACAGAACATCCTGATAAAGCACCATCTTTTTTCAATTTTTTGATAGTTGTTTTATTAAGTCCTTTATAAAATCCATCTTTTATTACTGTTGTATTTGTTCCATACATTCTTTTTCTCATATCAATTAATAATTTTATTGTATTATTTAATACTGGTAATGTAGTTTTATTTTTTTTTAGTTTATTTACGACACCTTTTGGTAATGTATTACCTTTACCATTTTCAAATATAGTATTTTTACATGTTGGATTACAAAATCCATCTATACATTTATTTTTTAGAGTTTTTTTATTTTTAATAAATTGTTGTTGTATTATTTTGTCTGTTTTTTTTTTAATTTCTTTTTTTTTATTATTATCAATTTTAGAATTATCTATCAATTTCATTTGAATGTTTTTTGTTATTTTATGGAGTTTTTCAATATATTTATCACAAAAATCCTTTTCACATCGTTTTTGTCCAGTTTTATTGACAGTAACTTTTGGCATTATTATATAATATATTAATATTTAAATTTATACATATTCATACATTAAATAATATCTATTTTTTTCTTCAAAATTCACTATATGATAAAATTTTCCTGCTATTAATTCAGTAATATCTTTATTATAAATATTATATTGTACATGTACTCCCATAGTACTTATTTTATCAATTTTAATTAAATTCTTTTCACGAAATTTATCATAATAATTACCTTTGATAATATCATTTATATTAAATTTATCATAAAAATCACTATATTTAATAGTTTCATTACCTAATTTAGCAAAACAATTTTTAAAAACAAATACATCTATATTTGGATTATCATTAATTAATTCATTAAAATTAATATTATTATCAATATATTCATCAAAATCATTAAATAATATATATTTAGAATAATTTTTTAATATATATAATATATCATTGAGTGCCATTGTTTGTGAATAATGATATTCATTATAATAATAAGGATAATTCCATTCAATTAAATATATTTTTAAATTATTGACATTCATTTCAACTATTTTATCAAGTAATATATTATCAATTTTACCATTATAATATAAATAAAATGTATCAACACCCATATTATTATAATATAGAATATATTGTTTCATTAATTCATAATCATCTTTAAATAAAGTCATAGCAGATATATTATTATCTTTAAATCCTAATTGTTTTAATTTTACATGATATTTATATTTATCATATGAAATATCTAATTCAACTTTTTCTTTATATTCATTTAATTCTAATATTATTATATAAGAACCTTCAAAAATATCAGTATGTAACATAATTTCGCGATTAATTATAATATTATTATTAACATTTATATCTAATAAATCAATATTCCAATTATTTTGTCTATAATATGTTGAAGTCATAATTATTTTATTTTTACATAATGATATATTACTAAATAATAATCTATTATTATCATAATATAAATGAATAGGTTTAATAATATTTATATTTGATAATGATTTTGAAGGAGTACTTAAATTAAAAGTATTATTATAATAGTCATCTAATAAACAATATAAATTACCATTAATTTGTTTATATATTATATTATTAACTTTAATTAAATCATTTTCAAATATATATTCATCTTCATATATTATTTCATTATTACAATATATAATATTATTATTTAATATTAATTGTCTTGTACTATTTTGATGAATTAAATATATTATTAAATTACTATCATAATATATATTACCATGCATATAAAATTCTTCCATTCCCCAATTATCCCAATTTATTATAAGTTTATTATCAATTATTTCATATTTACCAGTTTCTTCAATATGATCTTCTCTATATAATTTATTGAAAATATTATCTAATATACATACTCCAAACCAATCTTTATGTACAATATTTATTTGTATCATATTTAATATAAATTAGGTATAATATAATTGGTGTAAAATTATATATATTTTAAACTAATACATCTAAATTTATTTTATTTTTCCATTTATTACTAAAATATTCCCAATGTTTCTTAAATTTATCATTAAACTCTTTACCACTACCACCCCATTTATGTTCTATATATTTTGATTGATCTAATTTATAATTTATTTTATTAAGTGATAATGATTGCATTGATAAATCAGTATCTTCAACCCAAAACATATCATAATAAGGATCTAAATGAAAACCAAATATATTTAAATCCCTTCTAAATACTTGACAACAACCTGCTATATGATGAACTTTCAATTCTAAATTATCATTGACATCTTCTTGTTGTCCAAATTCCCAACCTTTAATATAAGCACCTGATATACCAATTATTCCATATTTTTCATCATATAACATTTCTCTAATTTTATCAAAAAAATTATTATTTATTAAATAAGCATCTGAGTCTAAACTTACTATAATATCACCAATAGAACGTTTAAATAATATTGTTCTACCACCACATACACCCAAGTTTTTATCTGACAATAATAATTTTATTTTATTTTTATAATTAAACTTTCTGTGAAAAAATTTTAAATAATCTACACATTCTTTATTACTATTATTATCTAAAATAATTAATTCAACAATATAATCTTTATATAAACAATTCACATAACTTTCTAGACATTTTTTTATTATATCTAATCTATTATATGTTAAAAATACAATACTAACAGTATTTTTAATAAATTTTCTTGCAAATATATTATATAAAGTATTATTTATAATAATATCTTTTTCAGTTAATTGTTTTAAATATTCATTACTATAAGTATCCCATAAATGAATACAATAACTTTTTTGTATTATATTTTTATAATCATTTATTTTAAATTTATTATTAAATAATACATCTTTTATATTATACCAAAATGGATAAAAAAATGATGTATAATCTAATATTGTAATATTATTTATATTTATTTTAGATAATTCATATGGTATTCTTACACTATGTTCATCCCAATATTCATCTCTACCTTTAGATCTAAAAGTTTTATATGTTTCTAACCATTTTAAAGAAAATTTTGAATTTGGCTTACTTAATATTACTGCATTACATAATCCATATTTATTATTATCATCTATTTGATAACTCATTACAAAATCATTATCTAATAAATCATTGAATGATTTTAAACATATTGTATCAATATCTAAATATATACCTCCATATTTAATTAATGCATTTAATCTTATTATATCTGCTTTATGTGCATAATGTATTAAATCATTATTATAAATTTGTATTGGTAATTCAACTTTTATTAATATTAAATTATTAATATCTTTTATTTTATTCCAATATATACCATATGGTTCATAATAATAATGAATATATATTTTATCTGGACAATTAACTTCATAAGCAGACTTTATTGCAATATATTTATATAAATCAAATTCTTCTGTTTGTTCTTTTAATCCATATATAAAATGAATTATATTTGGTATCTTATTTATTAATTTTTTATTATTATCTTTATTAATATTATTAATATCAATTCCATTAATATTCATATCAATATCTATATAATCTTTTATATTCCAATCTACATTAATGATATTATTATCTTCAATACTAAAAGTACCTTTTTGTAAATTACTTTTTTTATAAATTATATTATGTTTATAATCTATATAACAGTTATCTTCCCAATCATTATGAGTTAAATATATTATATTTGAATAATAATATTTATTATCATCAAAATGACATATAAATATTTCTTCATTCCATTTATCCCATTTAATTATTAATATATTATTAATAAATGTATAATCTCCAAATTCATCATTTATATTTAATCTTTTTAATCTATTATTAATTGTATTTAATATAACAGTATCATTCCAATTATTATGATATATATCTATATATATTTCTAATTTAATATTATTTATATTATTTATATTATTTATATTATTTATATTATTTATATTATTTATATTATTTATCATCTATTTATAGCCACATAAATATTATTTTATATTATACATAATAATGAAAATTATCTTTTTCATTATCATCTAATAAATTATATATATAATCATATAATTCTTTCCAATTATATTCTAATATTTTATAGAATATATCATCACTATATATTTTCTTATCATTAATATTAAATTGAAAATTATGATAATTTGATATATTTAAGTTATTTATATAATTAATATTTATATAATGAAATTTTAAATTAGGATTCATATTTTTAATTATTTCAATAAAATTAATTATTAACTTAATATCATCATTATCATTTCCATATCTTATAAAAAATATCTTATCATTAGTTTTTATATCATTAATTAGTCTATAATATCTTCTTTTATATTTTTCTATAACATCATTATATAAATTAATATCTTTCAAATCATGATGACTAATTATTTTATCAAAATTACCAAATATAATAGAATATCCATTATCTTTATTTTTATATACTTTTAAATCACTATTAAAATAAAAATCAATATATTTATTATTTAATGTTAATACTTGATTAATTGCTTCTAATGATATTTCTAAATATGAAAAAAAATCAGTTATACAATCATTATTATAAAAATGTTGTTTTATACCAGTAAATATACTACATGCTTCTCCACCATTAATTGATGATAATGATATTATTTTCATATCACTTTATAAAAATATATAATATTTAATTATAAATAATTTTCCAAATACCATTTATTTGGTTGTATTGTATCATCTATTTTATGATATTCTTCATATATATTATTTTTTATTAATTTATCGTATTCAACATATAATTTAATATTATATTCAATAAATTCTTTAAATTTTATCTGTATATCATTTAAATCATTTACTCCTATGAATTTACATTTATTTTTATTATTTAATCTTTCACCTATTGAACCTCTATTTAAATAAAATATTGATAATCCTGAATTTATTGCATTTGTTAATGAATAACAATAAGTTTCTTCAAATAATGATAAATAAACTATACCATTAATATTATTTTTATGTAATTGTTCTATTATTTTATTGTCTTTATATTCATTATGAAATAAAATATTACTATTATAATTTTTAAAATCATTATGAATATTTCCAAAAACATGATATCTAATGATATATATTTGTTTATTATATATATATTCAATATTATTTGATAATTCATTAAATATATTTGCACCTTTATAATCTACATAATATCCTATATAAGCAATATTTATATGACGAACTTTATAATTATTTATATTATATAATAAATTATATTTAATTAATTTATCACAATGATTTACAATATGTATTTTATGTTTATATTTATTTAAATTAATTATTAAATTATAATTATTGAAAATATTATTAGATGGAAATATTATCAAGGTTACTCTATCAAGTAACTTTTTAAATAATATATGTTTTGTATTATTAATATTATTTGTATTTAATATTTTTAATTCTTTATTGAAATCTTCTTTTTTTATATTAGGATCATTAAAAAATAGCCATTGATAATCATGTATTGTTAAAAATATTTTAGTATTTGAATATTTAAAACAAGTATTTAAAAAATGAATATAATATTTAGATAGTCCATTAAATAATATACTATTAATATGTATAATGTCAATATTTTTATATAAATCTATATATAAATTATCATTATAATAATCATATATATTAAAATCAATAAAATTATATTCAATAAATATATTTTTAAGATCATTCATATATTTTTCTGTACCACCACCAATATGTGATATATTTAATATATTTAATTTTTTAGGAAAGTCATAATATTTTAAATATTGATAACTAGTCATTTTTAAATAATTATATCCATCTTCATTATTTGGTTCCAACATACATTGTTCATTCCATTCATTCCATGATGATATAAATATATAATCAATATCTTTATTTGGATTCTTATTTATTTTATCAAATAATTTATATAAATAATTACCATATATAGTTGGTGTAATATTAGTATAATAATGAGGATATTTATTATATTGTTTATTTTTATAATTTCTTCTAGGTGTATTATTCCAATTTAATGATATACCACAATGTTGTTCATTAAATATTTTATTATTATTTAATATAGTATTATACATTTTAATACCATCATATACATAAAATTGTGATGTTCTAAATTTACGTTCATTATCACTTATTTTAGTATAATTTTCATATCCATTTTCAATATCTCCTGATAAAATACTTTTTTTAATATCATCATTTTTATTTAAATATATATCTTCATTATAAACTCCATCTATATCATCAAATATTTTATTTTTATCTTCTGATATTATTTCAGTATAATTTAATGATGTAGCATAGCCTGGTTGAAATTCAATATAACCATTAATATTTTCAATATTAATACTATTATCAAATGGTCCCAAAAATCTCATAAAATGTATTCCATCTATAAAACCTTCTTTTATGGCCAATTCATTCCATAAATTAATAATATTTATTATATCATTTTTATCATGTTTTTCAATACGATAAAATATAAAGATTGGTTTATTACATTTTTTCATATAATTATTATGTTTAAAAAATGGTAATAAATAATAAAAATGTTCTATATTACCTTTTTCACAATATTCTTGTTTTATTAATATTTCATTTATTCCACCATCCCATCTTTTAGTCCATTGTTCATTAGCCCAACAAAATACAAATGGTTTATTTGGTTCTCCATCTAATAACATTAATTCAGTTGGTTCATACATTACTTTTTTATTTTTAAACCAATAATGATAAAAACAAAATCCATATATATTATATTTATCAGCAAGTACTCTAATATATTTACGATGATTATAATCTGTTAAATTAAAATAACCAATATCTTCATGAGGTTGTTTAATAATTTGACCATTAACAATTCTAGGAATATTTTTTAATAAAGTCCATTCTGTAAATCCTTTTCCCCAAAATTCATTATTTTCAGGTATTTCATGAAATTGAGGAAATAATATTGCAATCATTTTAATGTCTTTTTTATCATGTATATTATTATAATTATCTATTAAATTTGTATAAATTTTACCATAAAATGAATGATTAAATATTTCTAAACCATATATATCCCATGTAATATATAATTTAAAATCTATAAAATAAAAAATTCCAGTATATTTATCATCATGTTTTCTTTTAACTGTCATATCTAATAAATTAAATATACATGTATCATTCCATAATTTACTTTCTAATAATATTTCAAATGAATTATTTATACAATTATAATATATATTATCATCTTTCTTATTAAATGTTTCATCACCCCATTTATCCCAATGAATTATTAATTTATTATTATCAAATAATATAGTATATTTTCCTGAATCCATATTTGTTTTTCGTTTAATTCTATTATTATTATGATCTATTTCAATTATATCAATCCATTCATTTGTAATAATTAACATTTAATATATATCTTAATTATTAAATTATAAAAAATATATTATTTTTACTTTACAATATTACTTTACAATATATGATTTTATATGAATATACATATTTTTATAATAATCAAATATATATCTATGATATGGATGAATATTTGTATTATCTTGATATAATACACCTATATTAATATTTGGATTAGGATATAATGATAATATCCAGTTTTCAGCCTTATATCTAGTTAATTCTGCAGTTAATGATAAATTTAAATCAATATAATTTAATTTATCAATATAACTTTTTTTAGACCACCAAAAATTACCTGAATAATGATATGTATGTTCTAAATTAACATTTGCATATTTATCTGTAGTACATTTTTCATTAATTATATTATTACCTATAGTATCAAACATCAAATTTTCTAATCCATCTAAACATTCTTTATAACAATTAATCAAAAAATATTCCATCATATTTCTCCATGACTTTATTATATTATCATCACCTGCTTTTCGTACTCCTTTAGTATGTATATATAATATATATAAATCTTTTTCATCATTCATCCTTTCACAATATGATTTTATACTATTTATTGTTAATAATTCATATAAATATAAACGTGTATCAATATATATAATATTAAATTTTTTATCAGTAAATATTGGATTATTTATATGTTTAATATCACCTAATATACATAACATTATTTTATAGGTAACATTATATAAGCCAGATTTTTTTATTGAATATATTTGTTCTGTAAATATATCTTCCCAATTTTCAATACAACATATATGTATAAATATAATTATTTTATGTTTATATTTATAATTATTATTTGATAATATACTGTTATTTGATATTTTATTTATCAATACATCTTCCTTATAGTAACTGTAATCATCTTTTTTTATAAATATTTCTTTACCCCAATAATCCCAAAATATTTCTATAAAATTATCATTTATATTAAATTTTCCAGTTTCATTATTATGTTTTATTCTTTTTAATGTATTACTTTTATAATTAATAATTGCTTGATCAAACCATTCACTATGTATTAAATATATTAATTTAATATAATTTGGTTCATTATCACTATGATAGATATAACTGTCATATGTATGATATTTTTCTATATTAATATCACTCCAATAAATTGTTATTGTATTTATATTTAAAGTAAATTTATATAATAAATCATTTAAATAAAATGAATTATTAGCAAAATTTAAAATTATTTCTGTATTTAAATTTGCCAAATATATTTTATTCATATATTTAATCTATTTATATTTATGGTTTTCTTTTGTAATATATTACTTATATATAAAAAATGATTAAAATAATTATATAATCCTATCAAGTTAAATAACTAATATTAATATATTTAATAGATTCATAATACCTGTATAACTAAAATGACTGAATATAATAAAGAACATTTAGATAATTGTGTAGATGAATATGTTAAACTTATTCAAGAATATTCTTCAAATAAACAAGAAACAATTAATGCTATAAGTATCTTATTACAAGATCCTTGTAATACATTACATATAATGATTAATTTTCATGATATTGATTATTATTTATCAAATGTTAATGTTAATCCAATTGATAAAATTGATATATATTGGCATTTTTTTAACGAAAATATATATCAACATATATATAATTCTGCAGTAAATCATGAAAATGACATATTTGCTAAATATTATTTTAATTCAGCACTCATAGTGGAATTAGTAAAATATAATTTAGTAAATATATTAAATAATGCATTAGTAAATAATACTATTGATATAGATGATATATTACTTAAAGAATCTATATCTCAAACAATAAATGATAAATATAAAGATACAAAAAAAGTTATTCAAATTTTATATGATTGGATTAAATCATATTTTACTGATTTAGATATACAAGATGTAGATCAATTATTAGTCATAAATAATATTAATTTTATCAATAAATAAATTTATATATAAATATTTACATAAAATAGATTTTATTTATATTTACGTCGTTCTTTCATACCATGATTTATAAAATGATCATATGCATCATTATCACTTAAATTACTTAAATCAGGATACATATTTTTATAAATAACTGGATTAAAATCAGTTGGTATTTTATAATATCTATTTTCATGTATGCCTTTTTTCATATAATGACTTTTTAATTGTTCTTCTGTTAATTCATTTAATTCTGGATATATTGTTTTATAATAATTTGCATTAAAATCAAATAATAATGGTGTTTGTATTTTAATCATATTTTTATGTTTAATATTTTCATATATATCAATATTTTGTAATTTATTTAAAATATTGATATCAATACTACTATTTAAATTATTAATATTATTACTATTAGTAAAACCATTTAATAATTTATTATTATTATTTTTTGTAAAACCATTTATTAATTTACTATTATTATTATAGTTATTATTATTGTTATTATTAATATTGTTATTATTATTATAGTTATTATTATTACTATTATTTTCAATTAAATTACTGTTAATGTTATTATTAATATAATTGCTATTTAAATTACTGTCAATAAATTTATCTGTAATATTTTTATTCAAGTTATTTAAATTATTAATAATATTAGGTTTAGATTCATCTAAAATAGTTGTATCATAATATTTTCGACCATCTTTATAACCAGAAGTTATAAAATGTTCATATAGTTTTTGATTTGACAAAAAGTTTAAATCAGGATTTGATTTTCTATAATTTTCTAATTTAAAATCATTTGGTATTTTATATATTCTATTTTCTTTTGATCCATTCATTATATAATGTTCAATTAATTGTGTAGAATTTAAATTATGTAAATCTTTATTTAATTTTTTATATTCATTAGGTTCAAAATCATCAGGTATTTTATATAATCTATTTTCTTTTATACCATATTCAATATAATGTTTTTTTAATAAATCATCTGATAATTTATTTAAATCACTATTAAACTTTTTATACATATTTGGATTAAAATCTAATGGTAAATCACTATATATATCATTACTAATATCACTAATATCAATATTTTTTATTTTATTTTTATTATATTTTGTGTATTTATTATTTTTTAATTTATTTTTATTATTTTTATTTTTTATATTAGATTTACTAATATCATTATCATTATCAATATTATTATCTAAAATATTAGTATTAATATTATTATAATTAATATTAGTATTTGAAATATTAGTATTTGGAATATTAGTATTTGAAATATTAGAATTGATATTTAAATTATTCATATAAATGTTATTATTGTTATTAAAAATAATTAATTTATAAACACCATCATAATTAATGTCATTAGTATTTTTAAATGTATTAGTAAAATTTTCAAAATTATCTAAAGTAGTTATTTTATATATTCTACCTTCTTGAAATCCACTATATAAATAATGATTACATAATTGTTCATCACTTAAATTAGCAACATCTTTATATATTAATTTATATATACTTGGATCAAAATCATCCGGTATTTTATATATTTTACCATTTGAAAGACCAGTATATAAATAATGTTCTATTAATTGTGAATCAGTCAAATTTATTAAATCTCTATTTATATTTTTATATTCAATTGGATTAAAATCATATGGTATTTTATATATTCTTTTTTCTTTAATACCATGTAATAAATAATGTTCTACTAATTTTATATCAGATAAATTAAACAGGTCTTTATATATTCTACGATATATTTTAGGATTAAAATCATCAGGTATTTTATAAATATAACCTTTTGAAATACCTTTATATAAATAATGTTCCTTCAATTCTTCATCTGTTAATTCTTCCAATTCTTTATATATAGTTTTATATAAAAGTGGATTAAAATCATCAGGTATTTTATATATTCTTCCTTCATGTATTCCATAATGTAAATAATGATTTTCCAATTCTTTTGTAGTAAGTTGATTTAATTCAGGATATATTTTACTATATAATATTGGATTAAAATCATTTGGTATTCCAATAGGTATAACTTCATTAACATTTTTATTTCGTAATTCATTAATTTCTTTTAAATTCAAATTATTTATATTTTGATATATTTTTTTGTATTTATCTATACTAAAATTGTTTGGTACATTATATATACGATGTTCTTTTGATCCAATCATTAAATAATGTTTTTCTAATTCATTTTTATTCATATTTTTTAAATCTTTATATATTTTTTGATATATAGTATAATTAAAATCATTAGGTAGTTTATATATTCTGTTTTCAGTTGCTCCAAATTGAACATAATGTTCTATAATTTTATCATTTGATATATTTTTAAGATCTGGATTTATCTGTTTATAAAATTCCAAATCAAAATCTTCCGGTAATTTTAATAATAAATTATTATTGAATTTTTTATATAAATAATGTTGAATAGTATGAATATCATCATATTTTCGTATATTATTATCTCGTCTATATAAATCTATATTAAAATCTTTCATGTTTTTCTCAAAATCACTTCTTCTATATAATTGTATTACATTTTTTGATACATTATAATTTATTATAGAACCTACTATAAAATATTGATCATATTGACTATTAAATAATATATGTGAATAAACATTAAATAAATTAGGTAAATTAACAGGTTTTTTAATAATAGCTAATTTATTAATGCAATTTTTGTAAAATTCATTTATGTCATTATCTTTTGTAAATTTATTTTTATAATATGTTCGTCCTTCATATATACCATTTTTAATATAATGATTTATAACATTAATATCTGTAAATTTAGATATATCAGGATTATATATTTTGTAATTATATATATCAAAGTCATCTGGTAAATCAAAAAAATATAACATATTCAAATTTTTTAATATATTTCTATAATATTCAGGTAAAACATTAAACATATTATTTTTAAATCGTCTTCCTTCAAATTGTCCTATAGTAATATAATGTTCTAATAATTCATCTGTTGTCATTTTATTTAAATCATCGTAAAAATTTCTATAAAAATAATGATCGAAATCCTTAAATGATTTACCATATATATTTATTTTATAGTTATCTTGACAATTTGTCAATTTTTTAAGTTTAATTATACCAAAAATATTTTTTACAAGTAAATATTTTTGCATTAATTCTTCATTTCCATCTATTTTAATAAAACATTCATGGTTTTCATCAATATCCTTTATACATAAATCTAAATTAGTCATTAATGTTTTCAAATCATTTATTAAAGATTTTTTATTATCAATAAAATCTATAAATTTACTGATAATGGTTGTTTTTAATAAAAATAAATAATTAGGATAATGATGTTTAATTTCATTAGTATCATTATATGCAAATAAATTGATATTATCAAGCATATAATTATTAATATATTCAAAATATTTAGATATATTAGGAGTTAATAAAATGGAATCATTAATAAATAATACATAATCAAAATCATTATAATTTATATTATGTAATCCATATATCCATTTACCATAATCATATAAATGATTATTATCAATTAAATAATAATTTTTTATCAAATTATTTGCAATTGTTAAATCTGATTTTAATAATACTGCATATCTTTCTGTTATAGTATCTATTAAACATATTTCTGTTAAATATTCTTTTAGTATTGATATATTATTAATATTAATATTATATTTTAATGTACTATTAGTATGTGAAGCAATAATTCCTAAAATTTTGTATTTATGCATTTAGATAATATTTAATTAATATAAAAATTTAAGATTTTTATCCTATAAAAAATATTTTTAAATATTAAATGGATATTGAATGGATTGATTTAAAATATATTGATGATACTAATAAAACTTTAATAAATAATTATTTTAATAATCCAACTGGTAAATATCATTATAATAATAATATATTAACAGTTAATATTGATAATTGGGGAATTGAAAAATTTTATTTAAATAATAAATTGAAAAAAGAATCATTTTATGAAGTATATTATAGTAATTTTAAAGATATATTTAATTTGGGAATAACTATACAAATAGGTAGTTGGGAAACATTTAAGAAAATGGAACATTTTTTAAATAACTTTAAAAATATTAATGTTAATATATATGCAGTTATTATAAAGGATATTGTAAATGAAACTATATTGAATAATTTAAAAAGATATTCAAGTATAACTATATTAATAGCAGAAAATAAAGGTATGGATATTGGTCTATTTTTTGTGGCTCTTCATTATATTAAAATAAATGAATATAATCATGATTATTTATTTAAAATACATACAAAGACATTAGATGTTTTTAGAAATGAAACATTATTTAATTTAATGGGTTCTCATGATAAAATTATAAATAATTTAAAAATACTTTCAAATAATAATGTTGGAATGATTAGTGGAAATACAATATATAAATATAATGAAAACAAAGGAATATTTCATTCAAATTACTATCATATTGAAAATTTAATATCATATTTATATAATAGTAATGTTGAATATAATAATTTAGAGTTTCCTGCTGCAACATTTTTCATTGTAAAATTATCATGTTTTGATATATTGACATATAAAATAATAGAATATTTTTATTCGATATTAAATACCAAAGATACATTAGATATATTTTGGTATAGTACATATTATGGAATAAATATAAATAATAAAACAAATATTTATAAAGATTATATTAATAATAAAACAACTAAATATCCAAATAATTTGAATTTACAATATCAAACTGGAAAAATGGGTTTAAGGGATTGTATGATAGAACATGCATTTGAAAGAATATTTGGATATATTTGTAAAAAAGCAGGTTATTTAATATTAAGAAATGCATAAATATTTAATATCTTCTACCATCATATTTGCCTTTTTTAATCCATTGAATTAATAATTCATCTCTAGATTGTAAATTTAAGTCTTTATTTGAAATATTATATTTATGAATATTAAAGTCAAATGGGATTTCAAAATATGGTAATACATTATTAGTTTTATATAATGCAATCTTTATATAATCTGGTAATATTTTATAATCATTTGTATAACTTCTAAATTCATATTGTCCATATTTTATATAATGTTGTTTTAAAAAATCGTCATCATAATTTTTTAAATCATCATTATATTTTCTATATATTTCTACATCAAAATTATCTGGTAATTCATCTGTATATATACTTTTATATTCTGTTAATATTTTATTTAATTTTTGAATTGATATAAGATTTATTATATTATGTGTTAATAAATATTTAAACATAACATCATTAAAATATATATTTTGTTTATAATTATTTTCAAGATAAGCAACTTTAATAAAAGTCATTTTATTTTTAAATACATTAAATAAATTTGTTTCTAAATCTTTTGATTTATTTATAGTATTATTATTTGAATTAGTATTTGCATTAGTATTTGAATATAATGATTTATTTAATGATTTAACCAACTTATTTAAATATTCAGTTTTAAATGTAAATAAATTCATTTGATGATGATATTGATTTTCTGTACTATCAGTATATGAATAAAAATCCATTTCATGTTTATATATATATTTAAAATAATTCTCTAATGATGAATTATATATATAATTATCATTAATAACTGTTATATAATCAAAATATTCATCATTTATATCTCTTAATATAAATAATAATCTTTCATAATTAATATCATTTTTATCATCTTCTTCTTCAAATGTTTTATTCAATGATAATATTATATATTTGTATATTTTATTATTATCTATAATATCTTGTTTAAGTTTATTTGAATATAAAGAATTATTATCAAAAATTATTATTTTGTTGAAATTATCATTTAATTTTTGGAAATTATTAATACTACATCTATATTTTAAATCAGTACTTGTATTATTAATAAATATACCCAAGTGTCTCATATTATATTATTTTTTAGATAAAAATAATATAAATTAAATCTAAATAAATTAAATCAAATCTAAATAAATTAACTATAAATAAATATAGATTATATATCAAGTCTAAAAATCATCATTATTTATTTCAAAATCTACATTATCAACAGCAATTTTTGATTTGGCATATTCTCCAACTCTTAATTCGAAAAAATTGGCCTTTGGTCTTAATGAAATTAATTCCATAAAATCAAATGGATTTTCAGTATTCCATATCTTTTCATATCCTAATTGTAATAATAATCTATCTGCTACAAATTCTATATATTTTTTCATCATATCTGCATTCATACCAATTAAAGCACATGGTATAGACTCTGTTATAAATTCCTTTTCTATTTCAATTGCTTCTTCAAATATATTTCTCACAATATCTTTATTAACTCTATTTTTAATCATACTATATAATAAACAAGCAAATTCACAATGCATACCTTCATCCTTACTTATTAATTCATTACTAAAAGTTAATCCTTGCATTAATCCTCTCTTTTTTAACCAATAAATAGCACAAAAACTACCTGAAAAAAATATACCTTCAACAATAGCAAATGCTATTAAACGGGTTTGAAAGTTAGTATTTTCCTTATTTTGTATCCATTTATAAGCCCATAATGCTTTTTTTGATACTGATGGTATATTTTCAATTGAATTAAATATACGCATCTTTTCATCTGCATCCTTTATATAAGTATCTATTAATAAACTATATGTTTCACTATGTATTGCCTCATTAAATATTTGATATGAATAAAATGCTCTAACTTCTGGTATTTGTACTTCTTTCATAAAATTAACTGCTAAATTTTCCATTATTATACCATCACTACCTGCAAAAAAACCAATAACATTTTTTATAAAATATCTTTCATCATCTGTTAATTTATCCCAATCATTTTTATCTTTAGATAAATCTATTTCATTTGCTGTCCAAAATGATCCTTCTGCTCTTTTATATATTTCATATATTTTTGGATATTCAATTGGAAATAATACAAAACGTTTATTATTGGGTGCTAATAATATTTCAGTTTCATTATCAGTATCTTTAATGTTATTAATGTTATTAATATTATTAATTGTGTCTAATTTAAATTCAGTCATTTCAAATATATTATATTTTAATATATAAAAATTATTTTAAATTTAAATTTTTTAAATAAAATATTTAAATTAAATAAATGAATTATAATGATTTTGAAAAAAATGTTATACATGAATATTGGAAAACATTATCAAGACATACTATTTCTACAATACCATCTAATAATTATATTAAAAAACCATTTCTTGAAAATTATATAATTAATTTATCAACTATTATTAATAATGATGAATTAAATAATAAAATTATGAATTTTATTGATAAAGATAAAATAAATACAGATGAAATTATATTATTTATATCAAATAATATCGATTTGAATAATACTGAAAAACAAAATATTTCAAATAATCCTCCATATCCAATATTAATATTAAAATATCAAATTAAATATTTTAGATTTTATCAAACTATTGTAGAATTATTATTTGATAATAAAAAAGAAGATAATGAATTATATTATTATATATATTTATATATTAAAAATAATAAAAAAGATATACAAAAATATAGTAAAAATAATATGAAATTCATGTTATTTTGTAACTATTTAAATGATTTATTAATAAATTATATAAAGTTATTTGAAAAACTAGTTAATGATAAAATAATTATTAACAGTTATACTCAAAATGAAATATTTAAATTCTTTATCAAAAATATTTTTAATAATTGGTATTTAATATACAAAAATGACATAAGTGAAAATAAATTTGATGATAAATGCAAAACATTCAAAACTAAATCTAATTTAGGTTTATTTTATAAGTTATCATGTGTATCAAATATTCATTAAAGGTTACTGTATCACAGTAACTTTATCACAGTAACTTTATCACAGTAACTTTATCACAGTAACTTTATCACAGTAACTTTAATCACAGTAACTTTATCACAGTAACTTTAACTTTATCACAGTAACTTTAATCACAGTAACTTTAATCACAGTAACTTTATCACAGTAACTTTATCACAGTAACTTTAATCACAGTAACTTTAATCACAGTAACTTTAATAACAGTAACTTTAATCACAGTAACTTTATCACAGTAACTTTATCACAGTAACTTTATCACAGTAACTTTAATCACAGTAACTTTATCACAGTAACTTTATCACAGTAACTTTATTACAGTAACTTTAATCAAAGTAACTTTATTACAGTAACTTTAATCACAGTAACTTTAATCACAGTAACTTTATCACAGTAACTTTATCACAGTAACTTTATCACAGTAACTTTATCACAGTAACTTTATCACAGTAACTTATTAATTATTAGTTATTTTTATCTAATAAATATTTACAATATAATATCATGTTATCATATTTAATTGATTTATTATATTCTTTAATTATATCAATAAGTACTTCATTAATATTTCTATAAGATACTGTATAATTTACTGAATATATATTAGTTGATGATAATGGCAAATATAAAATTAAATTAAATTCATAATACATATATTTTAATAATTTATCCAATATTGATCTAAATGAAATTTTATTATATGGATAATCTTGTGCATAATATTTTATAATTTCATTATTTTCATTTATTGTTATAATCCAAACAGGTTTATCTATTAAATCTATTTTTATTATAATATCTAAATTATTATAATTATTCATATTTATATTTGTATTAATTTTATCTTTGAAATTACCATTATAGTTAAATAACAATAAAGATGATTTAGATGATGTAAATGTATCAAGTATTTTGTACGTTGAATTACTGATGTCTTTTATCTTATTTATCATTATATTATATGTATTGTATAATATAATTTATTGCAAATAGTCTTTAAATCAAATATTATTTTAAACCATACATTCCAGTATTTTTTTATACATTTCATTCATATTATTAACAAAATATAATTTATCTTTAAGTTGAATATTGTCTTTATATAGTTTATAGTTGTCTATATCAATCATATCTGGCAATTCACTTATTACAATACGATTACATGATAATATTTCGTTTAAACGTGCTGTTTCTAATATAGCATTTGGATAAAAATGAATATTTAGTACTATTTTAGAATTTAAAATTTCTTTTATTATACTCTCACCATATAAACCTGTTATTATTTTTATATGATATTTCGGTTTTAATCTATTTTGTAAATAATTCAATTTATTTCTTCTTAATTCATTCATTGAACCAAAAAATAATATATTATTTTTAGGCAATATATTCATAGGATTATATTTTAGAAATATTTTATTAATTGGTATTAAAGGTAATGGTACATATATAATTTTATTCTTGATTATACCTTGAAATTTATTAATATTAGATTGTGAATAGTCCCATGTAATTTTACTGAATAAAATACTTGCTTCATATTTTGGATTAATCCATTTAGAAATATCTTTTTGTTCAAGTTGATAAATAATATAGTTTTTAGGAAATACTTTAACTTTTTGAGAAAATAAAATAATATATAAAGTATCATCATTTGGATTTATATCATAAACAATTGTAGATTGTATATTTTTTTGTTCAAATAAATATTTTAAAGAATGTGCAATATAAAATCCAAATTTTGTTGTAAATATTTTCATAATATAATGATTATAATAATTATAATAAATATAATTATAATGATGATTGTACTCATATAATTATATAATTATATAATCTATGTGAAATATTCTTTCCAATAATTATATGTTTTATAATCATTTGGAGTACCCCAACATAAATAATTATTTACATCAAATATCTTTATTTTATATCCCATTTTAACAAGTGGTTCTATCATATTATCTACATAAAATTCACCATTTGTTCTATAATTTATTTGATATATTTTATCAAGTCCTTCCTTAAAATATCTTGCTTTTTTAAATGTCATACTTCCAATAATTGCATATTTGTTTTCAATATCATCAAATGCTTTTTTAATAGATACTCTTTTTATATAATTATTTTCATCAATATCAATCCAAGCATACATATGTGGAAATAATTTACTAGTAGGATTATTTGAAAAAGTCCAAATAATAATATCAACTTCAGGATCTTCTAATAATTCTTCATATTTATTTATATCATAATATACACCATTATCACATGCTGATATAAATAATGGTTTTTCCAAATCTATATTATATTTTTGAAAGGCTAAATCACAAGTACATGCTTGTCCTTCAGTTATATAATCAATACCTATTATATCAGTTTCATTATAATAATCCTTCAATACTTTTCCAATACCATATTTTTCTAAATGTTCATTTTGACATATAAATATTTTTTTAGAAGTTTCTGGTAAGCATTCTACTGCTTTAATTATCATTGGTAATCCTTCAATATCAAGTAATGGTTTTGGAATTTCATAACCTTCTTTACTAAAACGACTTCCTGCACCTGCCATGGGTAATATTAATGTAGTATCATATTTATCAATAAATGTTTTATTAAAATCAATATTTCGTTTTAAAAAATAATTAGACCAAACCAAATATTCTTCCAAGTCTTTTGGTGTTCCCCATTGCAACATTTTACTTATTTCAAATACTCTTATTTTAAGTCCATCATTATACATTAAATTATATACCATACTACAATAAAATTCATTATTAACACATATATTTTTATCAATTAACTCTTTAAAATATTTTTTAACAATAAAACCTGATTTAAAGTAATATGTACCATTGGATGCATATTCATTCATTTTATTAGATGTAAATGGTTGTTTTTCTTGAATAGCAATAAACTCTTTATTATTTTCTTTAATAAAAGCATAATTATCACTTCCTAACATATGAGGATGAAAACCAATATATGATGGAATTGCACCATCTAAATTATATTTCTTTATATCTACTTTAAATTCATTATAATTCCACAAAGTACCATAATCACAATATGAAATGATAATTTCATCATTATCATTTATTTCTTTATCAGCAATTTGCATAACAGCATCTACTGGTCCTTTACGGTTATTAACAGATACTTCATATATTTTACAATTTGGAACTAATTTTATTAATATATCTCTCATATCAGTATTTTTTAAATGTAAATCATTACATATAAATATATATTCATCATTTTCTTTATCAAATAAATTTATTATATGTTCTATAATAGGTTTCCCTTCTACCATTATTAATGGTTTTGGTACTTTATAACCTGCTTCAATAAATCTTTTTCCTATACCTGACATTGGAATTATAATTTTCATTTTATTTTAATTAATATTATTAATATATTTATTAAAATTTATAAACAAATTATATCCAAAATTAAAATAATATATAAAAACCTATTATATAAATATATAATAAAATGCTTTGTAATATATATAATAAAATGCATAATAAAATATATAATGAAATTCTCTATAAAATATATGACGAAACAAATGATATATATTATTATGATTTAACAATTAGTCAAATTATATTATTAATTAAATCAAATAATAACCATAAAAATATATATTATAAATTTATTAATAATAATAACATTAATAATAATAATAACAATAATGATAATAATACTGAGATAAAAATAAAAATAAATAATGATATAGTATTAAATACTGAATTTATATGTCATCGAATAAATTCAATAAATGAATTAAATGATATTAATATATTTTTTGGTACAGAAATTGATATTAGAGATGATCATAAAACTGATAAATTAATATTATCACATGATCCATTTGTAAAAGGTGATTATTTAGAAAGTTATTTACAAAATTATCATCATAATACATTAATATTAAATATTAAATCTGAAAGAGTTGAATTAAAATGTCTAGAATTATTAAAAAAATATAATATTAATAATTATTTCTTTTTAGATTCATCATTTCCCATGATTTATTTATTAAATAATGAATATAATAATAATAATATAGCATGTAGATTTTCAGAATTTGAACCAATAGAACAATTTATTAAAATAAATCATATGGTAAAATATGTATGGATAGATTGTTTCAATATATTTCCCTTAAATAATGAAATATATAATATTATTAAAAGTTATAATAAAAAAATATGTATAGTATCACCAGAATTACAAAAACAACCTGATAAAATAGACTCATATAGAAATTATATGATTAATAATAATATTATTCCTGATTTAATATGTTGTAAATCATATAATATTATTCATTGGATATAATTAGAATATAAATAAATATATAAATAAATATAACAATATTTATAAATTATCAATAATATATTTAATATTTACTATATATGGACTATTTAATCCTTTATCTAATAATTTAAATTCAGTACTTTTTAAATATGTTTGATTAAATTTTGTATTATTATTAAATCCTGCTACATCATTATTTGATATATTTATTAAATAAGTATCATCATCATTATTATAATCAATGATTTCACCATATTTATTATTTTCTAATATTTCAATTCTACAATATAATGGTATTTTATTTATATTAGTATATGTATTAACTTCACATAAATACTTGAAATTAGTATTTTCCATAGAAAATTTAAATCGATTATTAATATTTAAAAAATATGGAGTAACAATTATAAATGATTTAGTATTATTATTTGAAAATAATAAATTAGACATACCACCACCAATAGCACCACATATCTCTTTAGCATTTGAAAATAAATATACTTTTTCATCTACATTTAAATTTTCAGCAAATATTTCTACAAAGTCTATTTTAGTTAATTCATTTACTAATTCATCTTCATTCATCATTTTTCTTCTAGTAGTATAGTTTGTACCAATATTACTATTATCATTATTTATCCATGTTCTTCTTGATATATATATTTTATCTAAATTTAAATATTTAGATGATATATTTGAAATATTTATATTTTTTTTTATTTTATCATATATTTCATATATTTCATTTCTTGGTGGATTATTTGAATAATCACTATGTGTTAATGATGTTCCAATATATATTTCTTTATAATAATTATTTGGTTCATGTATTATTATATCATTCTTTATATCTACAAGTTTCTCTAAAAACTCAACATTAAATTTATAAAATGATGACATATTTTTATTTGGATAATTTATCAATAACTTTATATTTTTATTTTGTTTTTTAACTTGAATATATATATATAAATAGGGTAGTGTGTCGTATAAAAAATGATAGTAATTATCAAAATTATATATAAAGAAAAATACTGGTATTGATATAATATTTTTTTTATGATTATAAAAATTAATATCAGTTTGTACATCAAATAAATTATTATTATAAAATGAACTTTTATTAAGTGACATTACCTTTTCATCATATGGATTAATTATAATATCATTACTATTAATTAAAACATTTGGATAAAAATAATTTCTACCAGTTAAATAACAGTTATTAAATATATAATAACTTATATCTCGTTTTGTATAATCAGTTTTTTTTAAAACAATTATTTTAGCATTATTATTAGTATTATCAGTATTTATATAATTTTTAAATTGTACTATATTTTTATTTTCAACTATGTTAATTTTAATATTACTCATTATGCTATATATTAATTATATAACTATTATATATTTTATATATAATATATATTTCATATGTATAAATAAATATATAATATATAAAATATTTCTTTGTAATAATTTGACTTGAATAAATTTACATTATTATCAAATATATATAATATATAATCATCAATAATATTTAATATATCAATATTATTCATTAATTTAATAATTAAAATATCATTTTCAATTGATATATTATAATTTAATTTAATTAAATGTTTAATAATTTTATTAATGATATCTTTATTAATAATTTTTAAATTACATTGTATAGTATTTGTTTCATCATCATTATAGAAATTTATAATAATATCAGAATTATGTATTTGTACTGATATATATTCATTATAGTCTTTTTCTCTAATTTTTATTTGTTCCAATACTTTTTCCATAGTATATCCTCTTTCATAAACATCTCTTTGAATTTTCCATTTTTTCATTAAATTTCTGTCAGTATCTATATATATATTAATATTTGATATATTTTTCATTTTACTATCATACATGGTATGTAATCCACATAATATTAAATTATCTTTAGATTTAATTTTTTCTTTTTGAGTAAATTTACCAGAAGAATGATCATAATCAACTTGATAAATTTCATTACCAATTTTTAAATTATAAACATCTTCATACATTTTTTCAAGATGATTTGCTTCTGGATTTAAATGTGTGTATTTTAAATAATTTTTATCACCACGTTCCCATTTATGATATCTATCTGTTTCTAATGTTAATACATTATCATCTTCAAATAACGGTTTTAATGCATTCATTAATGTTGTTTTTCCTGAACCTGAATCTCCTGCAATTGATATAATATTACATTTTAATAATATTAATTTGTAATCAATATCAATTAAATCATATTCAATATTATTTAAATGAAGATAATTATATAAAGTTATATCAAAATAATTATTATTATATTTAATATATTCATGTATATTTTCAAGAGTTTTAAGTAGATTATAATTTTTAGTAATTATTATATTATCATTTATTTTATTTATTATATTTTTAGTAAATTGATTTACATTTTTATTTGAAAAATATAATTTATTTGAATTTATATTGTCATTCAATATCTTTAAATCAATATTATTAATAATTAAATCTGTTCTAATAATTATATATAAATCATAATTATTATCAATTAATTTTATACCATTATTTAATTTATATGAATAATTTAAACTATTTCTATATAAATTATCATATATATTCTTTAAAAATATATATTTTATAATTTTATTATTGTAATTATATTCAGATAAATTATTATTAATATTATTATCAGTCGATATTATTATTTCATAATCATAATCTCTAAATATAGTGTCAATATTTTGTAAAACTAAATCTATTGATCTCTTTAATCCACATATTAATATACATATTTTCATTATATTAATAAATTAAATAAACTTGTTAAATAATAAACTTAGTCAAAATTATTTATAATTTATAATTTTATAAGTATAAATTATTAAATAATTTTATAAACTATTGTTATTATAATGCTTACATATATAGTATATACACATTCATCTTATAATGATGTATTTACAGTGCAAAATGATTTTTATAAAAATGTTAAAGAACAAAAATATCTATTTATTGATAAAATTAATAATGATATGATATATAATTTTGATAAAATATTTTTATATGATGATACATTAAATTATTCAAAAAGGATTTATCAATGTTTATTACAAGCAAATATTAAAGATAAATATATATTATTTAGTCCAGATACAAATATATTAATTAGAAAAAATGATGAAATGATATATGATATAATTAAAATAATGGATGATAATAATATCCATCGTTTTGATTTTTCAATATATAAATTTATAGACAATCCTGAAAATATAAATTATAAAAATTATAAATTAATTAAAAATAATGATGGTGGTAATTTTATTTATAATGTAGGTACTGCAATATATAATACAATGTCATTTTTTAAATTAGTTAGTTTATTTGATATTGAATATAGAAAATTTGAATGTGCTTGTATAGTACAAGATTATGCATTACATAATATGAATTCATATTATATAAATTGTATAAACTGTAATGATATTATAAATACTGGATACTATAAATTAACTGAAATATTTGTATATATTCATATTACTCATTTCGGTAAATTATTAACATTAGATAATAATGTTAATGAAATGGAATGCAATTTACAAAAGATTTATGAAAATATTTTTTATACATATAATTTCGATAAAAAACTAAATGACAGATTACATTAATATTATATAATTATCACTAATTATATTTTTCTAAATTTTTCTTGTTCCATATTTTTCAAATATTTTATATTTGGTATTTCATTCAAGTTATTATATGAATGTTTTATTAATATATTATATATATCTAAATTTTCAATCAAATTATATATTTTAGTTAAATTTATAGCACATATATATATACTTTTATTAATTATAATTATATCATAATTTAAATTATAATTTAAATTATCAGTATAATCATTTATATTATTAAATATTCCAATTGTATCTATAAAAATAACTAAATCAGGAAAACAATATTTAATATTTATTATATCATCAACATTCATATTTTTATATTCTCTAATCACAACTGTTTTATTTGTCTTTTTAAAATATATATTATTTATATTAAATGCAGTTAATTCATTTGTATATTGTTTGTCTAATAATTTATTAAAATAATCAAATATATATAAATATATATCATTTAAAATATCAATATTATCATTTGTAAGTATTAATCCATGATTTTCTAGAAAATAAATATTTATTGTATCATCATATACATTATATATTTCATTACCTAATAATAATCCAGGTGGTATATATTTTATGATTTTATATTTATATGTAAAATTTTTCATTATATCTTCATTATTTATATTATTAGAACAAAAAAATACATTTGATAATGCAAAATGTATATGTACAGTATATTTTTTCATAAATGCATGAAAAAATGTTTCCATAGATGGTATTTTATATCCAAATATTTTTGTATATTTTAATTCTTGTTCTTTATTTTGTTTTAATAAATCTAATACTTGAAGATTATTTGCAATACAATATCCTTCATTATATGATAAATTACCTAGAATCGCACCAGATGACTTTATAAATATAATATCATCCATTTTAACTGATATATTACCACCTTGACCTTGAATATTTAAAATAGATTGACCAAAACATTTCGATAAAAATAATAATTCATTAGTTGTTTTTAAATAATTTTTAAAAAATAAAAGTAAATCATTATAATTACTAAATTGAAAATAATTATTATTTAGTTTAATATTATTTATATTATTTATATAATGAAATGGTAACATATTTAATTTTAATGATGGAATTATATCATGTTTTATATTATCACCAATATAAACAAGATTTTCAAATGGTATTTTTAATTTAAATTGAATATTTAAAAATATATTTATATTAGGTTTCTCTTCACCTATTTCATCACTTGTTTGTATTACATCAACATATTCAATTAATCCATTTTTAATTAATTTATCATATTGTTGTTTAAATATATTATTTGTACAAATTCCAATTTTAATTTTATTATCTTTTAAAAATTGAAATAAATCCAATACACCTTCATATAATATAATGTTTTTATCAAATTCATTAAAATATAATTTTATATATTCATCTATATATTTTAATGGTATATTTAATTCTTCCAATAAGATTTTTATGTAAATACTTTTATTAAACTTGTTATTATTATTATTTGAGTTTTTAATATTATTATTAATAATTTTATATATATTAATTATATCATCTAATTTTATATTATGATTAACAGATATTGTATTAAATAAACAATTTAATGAATTATTATTAGCATTATCATAATCATATAAAGTATTATCAAAATCAAATATTATACCTAATATCATTTTATTTTTATATATTTTATATTAATATTACTTTATATATAAATTAACTACTGGACAATCATTATCAACCATTTCATTTACTAAATCATTAAAAGTATGTTCTGATATCCAACCTAATTCAGTTCTGGCTTTTGTAGAATCACCCAATAATTCATCAACTTCAGCAGGACGGAAATATTTATCAGATACAAATATTAATTCTCTTCCACTCTTTTTATCATAACCAATTTCCTCTAATCCTTCTCCTTTCCATCCAATTTCAAAACCTCTTAATGCAAATGATTTCTCAATAAATTCACGTACAGAATGAAACTCATTTGTAGATAATACATAATCATCTGGTTTATCTTGTTGTAACATTAACCACATACCTTTTACATAATCTTTTGCATGTCCCCAATCACGTTTTGCATCCAAGTTACCCATTACCAATTTATCTTCTTCTCCTTTTATTATTTTACCTAATCCAATTGTAATTTTTCTTGTTACAAAGTTATGAGCACGACGTGGTGAATTATGTACTAATCCTTGTCCAATACCACAATAAAATGTACCTGTTTCAGTTTCCAAATCATAAAACCATCCATTATAATTATATTGTTTAATTATATTTTTAACTTGATTTAAACTGTCAGGTTGTTCTGGTACATTTTCTATATTATTATCATTATTATTATTATCAGTATTATTTTGTAAATTAATTGTAATAAATAAATTTATATTATTCATATCAATACTATATTTTTGTTTAGTTGTACAATTTAATAAATATATTAATCCTGATGCTAATACTGGTGAATTTGTTTCAATATTAGTATTTAAATTAAATCCTTTTAAAAATGCCATTTTATTTGAATATGTTGTATTTAATATTATTTTTGGTATTCTCTTTGTATTATCTTTATTATAATAATCTTCTATATTTATAAACCAATTAACATCAACTATATCAAAATTTCTTGCAGATTTTTGTTTTGGATGTGGTCTCCATTTATATTTATTTATTTTTTTATATTTTTGACAAATTATATCATATAATTCTACATAATATTTCATTCTTTCTTCATCAATATTTATAAATTTTATTTCCATATCATTTGTTTTAACAATATATCCATATCTAACAATTATACCAATAAATTCACATTCAAAATCAGCCAACATATTTTCATTATTAAATTCAATATTATTTACTGGTAAATCTACTAATTTAACATTATCACCTATCACAATATTTTGTACTTCTTTTTCGGTATTATCATCCATTATTATATTATGTGTATTTGTAGCCATATAACATGAATTATCAGTATTAATATATTTAGGATATTTTGGATTATTTACATAATCATGTTTATATCCTGATGCAAATTTTACTTTAGTCCAATCATTATTATCCCATACATATAAATCCATTAATACTTCTCCTTCTTGATATACTTCATTACTCTCATTTACCAATACAGTATCTTCTACAGTATGATATCTTACAATTTCTGATATAGGTTTAATATCAATATCATTTGAATATTTACCTATTTTAAAAATCATTGGTGAATTACCAGCAACAGTTTCATGATTAAAAAGAGTTCCAGAACAAGCATACATATCATATGCTTCACGATAATTCTTAGTAATCCAATGTGAATATAATTTAGCAACACCATATGGTGATCTGGGATAAAAAGGAGTTTTTTCAGTTTGAGGAACTTCAACAACTTTACCATACATTTCAGAAGTAGATGCTTGGTAAAATCTTGTTATATTTTGAAGTCCTGAACTTCTAATTGCATTTAATAATCGTAATGTTCCAATAGCATCTATATCAGCAGTATATTCAGGTATTTCAAATGAAATTTTTACATGACTCATTGCCCCTAAATTATATACTTCTAATCGTTCCATTTCAGTATATTTATTTTTAATTTCACAAAGTATTTCCAATAAACATGTTCCATCAGATAAATCACCATATTTTAATATTAAATTTTTATTATGAAAAATATGATTTATTCTTGAAGTATTAATTGACGAAGAACGACGAATAATACCCCATACAATATATCCTTTTTCTAATAATAATTCTGCTAAATATGAACCATCTTGTCCTGTAATACCTGTTATAAAAGCAACTTTCATTTTAAATATATTAATATTATTAATAATATATTTTTATATTGTTTTAAACTTTTTAGATTAAAAAAAATAAATATAATAATAATATTAATTAATTTATATAAATGCAAAATATAATTAATAAAGTCATCATTTGGGGGCATAAATTACATTCACATACTCATAGTTATATTCATGGATCATTTTATAAAACATTTAAATATCTTAATTATGATACATATTGGTTTGATGATAATGATAATATTACTGATTTTGATTTTACTAATTCATTATTTTTAACAGAAGGTCAAGTTGATAAAAATATTCCAATATTATCAAATTCTTATTATATATTACATAATATAAATAATAGACAAAAATATCAACCAATACCAAAAAAAAATATATTAATGATACAAGTTTATACTAATTCTATTTTTAAATATAATCCCATTAAAATTAATGAATATATTTATTATTTAAACGATGGAATAAATTATTGTTTATTTTTTCCATGGGCAACTGATCTATTACCATTTGAAATTGACTTGAATATAAATAATTTATTAAATAATACTACTAATAATACTACTAATAATAATACTAATAATAATATAAATAATATAAATGAAGATAAAACAGTCAATTTTATAGGAATGTCATTAAATGTATGGGATAAAGTAGGTGAATATTGTAAAAAACATAATATTAAATATAATATATATGGAGGATTTTCAAATAATATTGATTATCAAGAAAATATGAAATTAATACAACAATCATATATTGCACCTGCTGTACAAAATGAATGGCAAGTTACTAATGGATATATTCCATGTAGAATATTTAAAAATATATCATATGGTAAAATGGGTATGACAAATAATATTGAAGTATATAATTTATTTAATCATAATATTTTATATAATGATGACATTAATAAATTATTAGATATGGGAATAGAATTTGAAAATAAAAATATAGATGAAAAAAATAAAATAATAATTTCATTAATGGAATTTATAAGAGATAATCATACATATATAAATAGAATTCAATATATATTTAATATGTTTAATATAATTAGAAATAATAATTCAATATGAAAATTTTACATCTAAGTTTCCATAAAGGATGTCAAAATGATATTCAATATATTTGTTATAAATTAAATTATGATTTAGAATTTATGAAATTTACTGACGGTTATACAACTGATAATAATAATGATATATATAATATAACTCATCAAAAAGCAATTGATGCATGGAATAATTATAAAGATTATTATAATAAATTTGATATTATAATAACTTCTGATACAGCACCTATATCAAGAGTATTTTTACAAAATGGTTGGAACAAAGATAATAATAAAAAATTAATTATTTGGATTTGTAACAGATTTGATTATTCACATGGATTTTCTAGTGAGTTTCCTGATAATGAATATTATGATTTATTTCGTATTGCAATTAATTCTAAAAATGTTTATATTATTGGTTATACTCCTATTGAAATATTTTATGCAAATAATATTAGAAATGTACTTTTAAATGATATTGTTATTAAACCTATTGGTAATAATATTAATTATTGTAATAATTATAATCAACTTATTAATTATATTCAACCAATTAATTCTTTATTTATTATACCATATCATAATGAAAATATTATGATGAATTTAGAAGAAACATTAAATAATTATAATATACCATGTTATAAAAGTAATACAAATAAATATGATGGAGCAATTGATTTGTTGAAATATAAAGGTGTTATACATATACCATATGCTTGGTCTAATTTAGCATTATTTGAAGGTATTCAATTAGGAATTATATATTTCATACCTGATTTTAATTTTTTGATGCAAATTAAAAAAAATAAAAACTTTTGGTTTCAAGACTATTATTTAATCGAAAAATATAATTGTCATAATTTATGTGAATGGTATGCTGAAGAACATAGTAATATTTTTATTTATTTTAGTTCATGGGAAGATTTACAATATAAATTTAATAATATAGATATAGATAAACAAAAAAGTATAATAAAGGAGTTTGCTATAAAACATGAAAATAAATATTTAGATATGTGGGATAAAATTATTAGGAATTAAATCATCAATATTTTTTGGGATTTTAAAAAATTCAAAATCATATTTTAAATTATTATATATTTTATCTATAATTTCTTGATCATAAAAATATTTGTAATTTGGTTTTTTATGAATATAATTACATAAATTATTATTATAATATTTTATATTTAAATCAACTTCTTCGTCTTTATATTCATTTATTTCTTTATTAAAAGTAAATTGATAGGGAATATTATGGAGATTCATAACTTTATTAATTTCTGGAATAAAATTTTCAAAGTTGATTATATGAAGATTTTTTGAATTAAATAATTTTGCTGTTGATTCATTATAATATTTAAATATATCAAAATAATTATCAGGTAATGTTTTAATAACTTCTTTATATGATTTATCATTAAATAATTGATGTGCTATAGTTGATGACAATACTCTATCATATGGATTTCTTAAAATAAAATAGATATTATAATTATTTATATAATCGTCCAACATATCAGTATTCAATAATGTATTTAGACATATATCTTTATTTTTAGAACATTCAGAATGCACATGAATATCAATATTTTTTATTTTTGAAATAAATGACATAAAAGATTTACTACAACACCTAGAATAAACAACAAACACACACTTATATTCATTTAAATATAATATTAACATGAATATGGCTTTTAATATATGTATATATAATTATTTAGATTGATATTACTTTTTTATAGTATTTATTTAATTATATTTAATTATATAACCTTTATATCATTAAATAAAAATTGACTTTTATTTTGTCATATAAATACAAATACTTATTTAATTATATTTTAATTAAATAACATATCCAATTTAATTCATTTAACTCATTTTAACATATCATAATGGGATTATTTTTAATATTAATTATTGTAATTGTATGTATAAATATATATTTTATATATATTGGATATACTAGAGAACAAATTACATATATTGATTATTGTAATATAAAATCAAATAAAGAACTTCAAACAAGTAACCATAAATGTAAAGTTCAGTCAAATAAATGTATTGCCAATTTAGATAAAAAACAACTTAATTATCGTAATGTATGTAATATTGAATGTATTGCACATATTAGATATGATTGTCAAGATAATCAAAACATTAATCAAAATAATAAACAATGTGTTGATACTATATATACAGATTACAATATATTAAATCAATGTTTTGATAATTGTCAATACAAATCAATTGAATATTATGATATGTTAAAAAATAATTGTACATATGAAGAAAATCGTTGTAATGTAGACACAATGGTAATCAATACAATGCAATATATAAATTGTATTGATAAATATCCTAATAAAGACTTATATAGAATGATTGATAATCCATATATAGATCATAAACTTACACAATTGTGCATTATTATGATAATATTATTATTTATATTATTCATAATAATGTATTACAATATATAATCTAATTATTAATAATTAATATATATAACAATATATATAACAATATTATATTATTATATTATTCTATTTATAAATAAAAATTGATTTTTAATTTCATAAAATAATTAAATATATAAATAATTATAAACAAATAACTGATAAATAATTAATAAATAAAACATATTACATAATGGAAAATCAAAAAGGATATATTTATATAAGAAATCATACATCATATAATAATGATAATGTATGTAAATTGGGTAAAGCATCCAATATACCTGAACGTGATTCACAATATGCAACAGGTGAGATAAAAAGAGGATATTTTGAAATTGTATTTGAAGTATCTTTTACAAAGATGTCATTAATTGAACGTTTATTACAATATGAATTTCGTGAATATAATGTTAAATATGATGCAGGTACTGAATTTTACAATAAATGTATAATTAATTTAATTGAACCATATTTAAGTGATATAGGTATTGAATTTAAAAAATTAACTAAACATGATATTGATAATTTATTAAGATGTAATAGAATTAAAAATATTTTTCAAAAAATTAATATTAAATCATTTATTTATACATTAAAAACACTTAAAAAAAATTATGATTGGAATGCAAGAGAATACCAAACAAATATAATTGAATATAGTAAAAATGAACTTTTATTAAATAATAAAATATATATTGAATTACCGACAGGTGGAGGTAAAAGTTATATTGTATATAATTTATTAAATTACTTGAAAACTGAATATATTATTATTATATCACCAAGAAAAATAGTAAATACTCAAAATGTTTCATTGAAATATTTGCAAATATTAAATGATAAATATAATGTATTTAATTATTCTATTGATGATAATTTCGAAAAATTTATTAGATCATCAAATAAAAAATTAATAATTTGTTGTACGCAATCTATTAATAAAATATATGATAAAATATTATTAAATAATATTAATGATATATCAATATGGTTTGATGAAGCACATTGGGGTATTGAGGATTGGATAAATAATATAAATAATAATAAACATATAGAATTTTGGTTATTAAATAATATACATATTAAATATCGTATATTTACATCTGCATCACCTAATAAACATATAATATTAAAGAATGAAAATATATTTGGAAAGTTTTATTCACCTATAAAAACAAGAGAATTAATTAATTTAAATTGGTTATCAATGATAAAACCTTTTGTATATAGTGAAAATAAAACAAATGTTGATAATGTAAAATATATTCTAGATGATTTTACTGAAAAGAATAGAACTTTTGGATTTAGTTTTCATAATAAACAGATAAATGCATATAATTTATTCTATAAACATTATTTAAAATATATACATAATCAAACAAATATAAAACCATTTTTATTAATAAGTGATAATATTACAATACATAAAATATCATTAAATTATGACTATACAAATATTAAAGTATATGAGAGTACTATAAATAGTATTGGTTATGTAGTTGCTAAATATAGTATGGGTTATGATTTCAATAAATTAGATTTTATGTGTATTAGTGATCCTAAATTATCAATACAAGATATTAAACAATGTATCGGTAGAGGTATTCGTCCAGATGAATTAGGTGCAAATGGTTCCAATAGAGATAAAATATTAATATTATCTTTACCTGTATATATTGATAATGATGATAATGATGATAATATTAACAATAATAATAATAACAATAATAATAATAATAATAATAACAATAATACTATTATTAATTCATCATATGATAAAATAATAGAAGTGTTGTGTTATTTATTATATGATATTGAAATACCATTTGAAGAAATAGAATTTAAAAATAGACATGAACGTAAAAAAGGTACAAATATTGAACCAGTTCCAATTATTGAAAATAATGAAATTAATTATGTTAAATCAATGTTATTAAATTTATTAGAAATACATAATAAGAAAGTTGCACTTAGTATCACATATAAAAAAGCAAAACAAATAATTGCCGAAATGAATATAACAACTAAAGAAAGTTATTATGAGTTATGTAATAGAGATAATAGATTATCAAAAGAACCTGATGTGATATTTAAAACACAATTTACAAATTGGATTGATTATTTAAGTATTGAACGGAAATATTATGATTTAGATACATGTAAAGCAAAAGTAAATGAATATTTATTGAAATATCCAGACTTGCGAAAATATTATTTAAATTTATCATATGTATGTTATGAATTATGTAAAATTGATGATTTATTTCCACCATATGATTTATGGGTAGAATACTATAATATAAATGATTTACATGAATGTATTACAATAACTAATAAGAAAAAAAAACTTCGTATATTACTTTAAGTTAATAATACTTAAAAATAAATATTATAATAAAAAATTGATTTATTTAAATATAAAGAATTAATAACTTATATAATATAAGTTATCATAATAAAACAATATACGTATAATTTGTGTAAAAAAGTTCTAAATAAGAAAATATATTTTACTGAACATTAAAATAAAAAATCCTTATATTACATTAACTTATATACAAAATGAATCAAATTAATGAGGTCAAAACAGATAATAAGAGTAATTTAATTAGTGTATTTAAGAATTGTTTGAATATATTAAGAGATAATGAAGGTTTAACCGGCGAAAAAGCATTAAGAACATTGTCTTATTTTTTAATATTAAAATTAATTGAACCACGTATTGGTATTGATATTGATATTGATAATTATCAATATGATTTTAATAATAATGATGATGATGATGAAATTGATGAATTACATAAAAAAAGATTATTAGAATTATCACGTTTTACTAATTTGTATAAAGAAAAAGAAGATAATATTTCTAATAACATAAAAAAATTATGGAAATATATTTTGTCAGTTCATCCTTCAACTAAAAAAATATTTTTAAAAGATAAGAGTTTTGATATTCAACATAAATCAACCTATAAGAAAATAATTGATAAATTACATTTACTTGATTTATCTAATACTGAATATGATATATTAGGTAATGCTTATGAAGAAGTTATTCAAGATATTATGACAGGTAAAGTATTAGGTCAATTCTTTACACAACCATTAATCAAAAAGATGATGGTTAAACTAATTGATCCACAAATATATGAAGATGGTAAGATTGAAACATGCGGGGATCCTACAATGGGTACTGGTGGTTTTCTTATTACATATTTACAATATATATTAGAAAAAGCAAATGAAAAAAATATTAAACCTGATTGGAATTTTATTAAAACAGAAGGATTATATGGTAAGGAATTAGAGCCTGATACATATCAACTAGCAGTTTCAAATATGTTAATTTCATCGGGTCATATGTTTGAAGAATTAGATAGAGGAGACAGTATTCGTCAACCTATTACAAGAAAATTTGATAATATTCTTGCAAATCCACCATTTGGAATTAAAGGATTAAAATATGATGATTTTAAAGATAATGAAAAAATACCTGTAAAAAAAATTGAATATGTACCTATTAAGACAGATAATGCTGTTTCTTTATTTATTCAAGCAATTATTTATATGTTAAAAATTAATGGTAAATGTGCTATTGTATTACCAGACGGACAAGATTTATTTTCAAAAACAAATAAAACATTAGTTGCAATTAGAGAATATCTTATGAAAACATGTGATTTAAAAGAAATTATATATTTACCATCAGGTATATTTACATATACATCTATTAAAACTTGTGTATTTTACTTTGTGAAAAAGAGAGAAGGTACTGATGTTTTGGAAACTAAAATTAAAGTATCCAAAACTCAAAAAGAAACTAGAGATTACAAGTTTTCAAATACGCACCAAACAACCAAAGTCGAGTTTTATGATTACAATCCTTATGAAAATGTTAAAAATTTATTGGTTGAAGTTCCTATTGAGAAAATTATGAGTAATTCATATTCACTTAATTATGCTGAATATATGAAAGATGAACCCAAAGAAGAACAATACGAAGAAGGTGTTATTGTAAAAACACTTGGAGAAGTTTGTAATTTAAAAAATGGTACAAACATAACTAAAGATAAATTAATAGAAGGAGAATATCCAGTTGTAGGAGGTGGAAAAACACCTTTAGGATTTCATAATGAATATAATGTTGATGAAAATACAATTTTAATTAGTAAAGATGGTGCATATGCTGGTTATGTAAGTAAATATAATAAAAAAGTTTTTGTGTCAAATCATGGTATATATATAACTAAAATAAATATTAATGTTATTCAAAATTATATATATTATTATTTAAAATTAGTATTGCAAGATAAACTTTATTCATTACAAACTGGAACAGCACAACCTGGAGTTAATAAAGAACATATATCAAATTTAAAAATCCCTATCCCAACACTTCAACGACAACAAGAAATTGTAAAATATTTAGATTTCATATACGAAAAAGCAAACAAAACAAGTAATGAGAAAATTCTGGAATTGAAAAAACTGAATGAGTTATATTTGAATAATCAACAAATATTTGGTAAAAATATTGTAAAAACACTTGGAGAGGTTTGTGAAATTCAAAATGGTAAAAGAATTGTCAAAGGACAAGTAGAAACAGGTGAATATCCAGTATTAGGTGGAGGAGGTTTTACATCATTTTATACAAATGAGTATTCAAGAGAAGGGAAAACCTGTAAAATAAGTAGAGAAGGAATGTCTTTACATAATTGTGTTATGTTATTGAATGAAAAATATTACTTAAATAGTCAAGCATTTACCATTAAATCTAAAAATGAAAGTATTATGATTAATGAATATTTATGGTATTATTTGGATAATAGTAAAGAACAAGTATTTAAATGCGGAAGAGGAACAGCACAAAAAGCAATCGATATTGATGAATTCAAATCAATACAAATTCCAATTCCATCACTTCAACACCAAAAAGAGATTGTTGAGTATTGTGAATATAATGATACACTCATTAAACAATTAGAGAAAGAAATTGAAAACAATAAAAAACAGGCGCAACAATTTATTACAAATATTGTTAAAGAACAACTTCAACATATAATTCATAATGATGATAATAATGATAATGATATTAATAACAATAATAATGATAATGATAATAATAACAATAATTATGATGATGATGATTTTTCATCAGACGACTCTATAAAAATTAATTATGATATCATTAATAATATTAATAATATTAATGAAATAATTACCACAAATCAAGATATTATGGTTAAACCAAAACCAAATAAAATTAAAATTATTAAAATTAAAAAGTAATATAAATTATTAATAATTAACAATATAAAAATAACATTTTATTATAAAATTACCCAAAATTACTGTTTAATCAATACTGTTTGATATTCATCCATTTTTAATATAAAACCATTTTCTAATAAATATGGTATTGATAAATATCCTTTTCCCATATCTATATCAACACCTTGTTGATATGGTACTGTACTTCTAATATCATCTATTAAAATTATTCCATTTTTACTGATTAAATCACGTTCTACTATAATTTTAACTTCTCTTAAATGTAATTGTGCAGTTGTTTCTATTGGTGTCATATCTCCTGTATCTAAATATAATAAATCTATTTTACCATCATAACTTTTCAAAAAATCCTCTGATGATGATGTATTATATATTATATTATTACAATCTTTATTCATATATTTACATCTATTTATATGTGACTGCTCTATATCTACTGTATTTAATTTTAAATCTTTTATATGTCCTAAACATATAGATGCTACACGTGTAAAACATCCAGCACTCCAATCCCATTTTTCTGGATTATTAGGTTCCCAATATTTAATATCATCCATATTACATCCTTCAAATCTACCATCAACAAAACTTCTACTTGTACCTAATTCAACAATATTTTTGAAATTATTCTTTTCAAAATGACAAAAAACATATTTATATGTATGATATCTCGATAAAGGTACTCTATTAAAGTATCTTATAAATTGCTCTTTTGGTATATAATAATAAATTGCTTTTTCTAAATAATTCGAATATTTATTTAGTGTATTAATTGATTGCATTATATATTATTCTAATATTATATTATTTACATTATTTACATAAATAATAACTAAACAAATTATCACATAAAATTACCACATAATAATTACCATATAAAATTACCACATAATAATTACCATATAAAATTACCACATAATAATTACCATATAAAATTACCACATAAAAATTACCACATAAAAATTATTTATACAAATTGTATTTCAAAATTAAATAATCTGGATATTTCAATTATAAATTGATATTCAGTTGAATTTATATTTAAATTACTATTTATATTTAGTTTTGTAATAGGTATAAATGTATCAATCATATTATATAATATTTTATATGTAATACTTGATGTTTTTATTTTAAGTAATATATAAATATTATCATTCAAATTAAATACTTTTATATTTTTATTTTCACATATAACATTACATCCTAATTCATTACATATCAAATAATAATTATAAAATAACTTTTTACAATTATTTACTATAAATTTATTTTTGTCAATACATGATAAAAATTTGCGGAATACAAACCAATTATCACAAGATTTTTTCATAGAACCATTATAATCTATTATTGAATAATCATTATTTTTTATTCTAAAATAATTTTCAATATTATCATAACCATAATTCTCAAATATTAGTTTCGAATAATATATAGATTTAATATAATCATAATAGTTATATTCTCTTGTTACTTTTTCTAAATATATATAATTTAAACATGAATTCTTATCAGTTATTAATTCAAAATTATTTATATTATTCTTATCAAATATTATATTTTGTAATATATATTGATCGTCTTTTATTAACTCTTTATTATTAATATAATATAATACTTTATCATTGAATAAATTTATATAATAATCTATTTTATCATAATGTATTATAAAAAAACCACCTCCTATAATTTCTTTATATAGATTTTGATTTAGTATATTTTTAATATAAAATAAATCATTATAAACTAAACAATAATAAATTTTATCTTTATTTAAATTATTTAATATATCAATATTATTTAAAAATGCATCACTAAATTTATCATCTCTAAAATATCCAAAATCAACATGTGCATAATATTCAGTTTTAGTATCTTTAATCTTATTTAATAATAAAATACGTTCAATCCATATTAATAATAATTTCCAATCAATATTATAACCATCTATTAGTTTTTTACATTTTTCAAAATATAATTTATACTTGTAATATTTAAACTCATTAAATTCAAGTATTTTAATTTTAATATTATTATTTGTAAAATCAATTATGTCTTTAATTATATCGTAAGTTTCTAAATTAGTAAATATTATAAAGTTGTTATTTTTTATATTTTTCATTAAATTATTACCCCATTCTTTATATTTATCAAAATCAAATTTAGATTTTACTTTATAAATAAGTGTATAAAATGTAATAGTCATCTTAATATTATTTATATTATTTATTAAATTTATTATTATTAAACGTTTATTTTATATTTTATTTAATAACATTTATAAATAATGGATATTGATATAACTAAGTTTAATCCAAATGACTTTAATCCAATTATATATAAAAGTTTATATCCTGATTTATCTAATTTAACAGATGATGAATTATTAGATCATTATATTAATTATGGATTTAATGAAAATAGAATTTATAAAATAACTTTACCAAATGACTTTAATACAAGTAATTATAAAAGTTTAAATATTGACCTTTCTCATTTAAATGATAATGAACTTAAAATACATTATTATTTATATGGTTCTAATGAAAATAGACCTTATTTACAATATTCAAATATAGAACAAAATGAATTAATGAAAGATTTTATTATTCAAAATACTGATAAAAATAAAGAAGAACAAAATGAATTAATGAAAGATTTTATTATTCAAAATACTGATAAAAATAAAGAAGAACAAAATACTATTCAAAATAACTTTAAAGAAGTTATTGATAATAAATATACTAAATATAATACTGAACAAAATCAATTTATTAATTTAAAAAAACAATATGCAACAGTATATTTTATGGGTGGTATTGGAAATATATTATATGAATTATCTGCTATATATTCATATTGTATAGATTATAATATAAAATTTTATATAGATAATATTCAAACAGATGAACGAAAATATAATATATTTAATATAAGTAATAATATTAATAAACTATCAAATGTTAATCATGAATATATAGATATTAAAATAGAAAATACAGAAAAAGAATATAAATATAATAAACTTGATAAAATAAATGAATATAATATTATTTTTAAAGGATATTTTCAATCATATAAATATTTTTGGCATAATAGAGATGACATTTGTCAATTATTTGATTTTTCAAATAAATTAATTTATTGGCATAAATATTTAAAAAGACGATATGGTAAAACAATTGCTATACATATTAGATTAACTGACTATATTACATCAAATGATACGCATTTTACATTACCTATCACATATTATCATAAAATAATTAGTCAATATGATTTAACTCAATATAAAATTATATTATTTAGTGATAATACTGAAGAAGCACTTAAATTATTAAATTTAGATAATATTAGTTGTGCGGATAATATAATTAAAGATGATTTAGAACAATTATTTATATTATCAGTTACTGATATTAGAATATGTGCTAATTCAACTTATTCATTATGGAGTTGTTATATTAATGATTTATATAATATTAATGATAATGCTATTTATTATATTCCTGATATATGGTTTAGTTATAATGGACCTTTATATGATATTTATGATTTAATACCTAAAAATAATAATAAATATAAATTAACTAATGTTTATAAATCGGCTGTAATTTTTTTTCATAAAAACATATATAAATTATATAATAAATATTGGATTACTAAATGTATTGATAGTATTATATCGCAAACATATAATAATTCTGATATATTTGAAATAAACTATGGAAATGATGAAATATCAATATTTGATGATTATAATTTAGATGATAAATATAATCATTATTTTTATAGTAAAGATTATGAAACACATACTGAAGCAATGGTATTTTTATTAAAAGAATGTTTTGAAAATAATAATTATGATTTAGTTTTTAATACAAATTTAGATGACTATTATAGTAATAAAAGATTTATTTATCAAATACATTACATTAATGAAGGCTCATTATTAAATAGTAGTTTATGGACTTATATTACACAAAAAGATGAAACAACTAATATTGATATATTAAAACCTGACGGATATAATAGAATAATATATGAAATTGATGATTTTAAATGGATGATTAGTAAATCATTTAATGATTATATATATAAAACATCTAAAGAAGACTATATCAAATATGATGTTATTAAAACTAATATATTTAATAAAAATAATATAATAAATCATTCTGGAATATGTTTTACAAGAAAATTTTGGAATACTAAAAATAAATATGGTTATCATATAAAATATAGAAATGATAAACCATATGAAGATTTATCATATTGGTATAGAGCATTAGAAAATAATGTGAATATTTCAATTATAAATAATAATTTAATATATTATAGAATACATAATTTACAAATAGGAGAACAAGATAAAAATATTAAATTAAAAGGTATTACAGAAAAAACTTTTAAAAAAGAACCTAATTTAATAGATATTTTATATGGTATATTATTAAAAATAGATTATGAAAATATAAATTTAATTGATAATATATATAATTATATATTACCAGATAAAAATAAAATATTATTTATTTATACTGAAAATAATAATTTGAATAATATTAAAGAATATTTATCTAATACCAATTACAATTACTATATAAAAACTTTTAATAAATTATTTAATGATGAAATTGATATAGAATATTCTTTAAATTTATTTAATATTCAACTTGAAATAAATACAGATCATTTATTTATAGTTAAAGACTTTAAAAATAAAATTATATATGAAGATACTACACATAATTTATTACTTAAATATAAAATATAATTAAAGTTATTAAATTTAGTTATTTAATTAAGTTATTTAATTAAGTTATTTAATTAAGTTATTTAATTAAGTTATTTAATTAAGTTATTTAATTAAGTTATTTAATTAAAGTTATTTTAATTAAGT